>Ga0256840_1001827_pt1 | contig 19308 bp, 13 predicted proteins | sample 355202metaG_FD_185969 | JGI IMG/M metagenome (GOLD analysis project Ga0256840, IMG submission 185969) | Hydrothermal vent microbial communities from Mid Atlantic Ridge, Atlantic Ocean - 355-202 | ecosystem: Environmental > Aquatic > Marine > Hydrothermal vents | place: Atlantic Ocean: Mid...
CACGCCTTCAGCATCTTCACCAATAATTGCAGAGAGGCATGTTATGTAGATAAAGGCTCCCTTTGCCTCAGGGTTCATGGAAAGGGCCTCGAACAGTGCTGTCTTCAGCTTGTCTGCACCACCGAAAATCACGTCATTCTGCTGCATATCAGTGGAGTAGAGGGAATGGGGCACACCACGAACCATCTTTCCATAATAGCCGCAACCAGCACCTCCATGCACTATATGCACCGCCTCTTTCACTGGACCAAGCACATACCTGGCGCCGAAGAAGACACAACTCCTCTGGCTCATCCTGCCAGGCTGGGTCTTCTTGCCTGGTGCCTTGCTGGGTATCACATTCTCCAATGGCGTTTTATTGAAAATAATAGGTGCCATAGCCATTCTCCTGCTCTGCTGAAGTACAGTGACCGGGATGATATCCCGGCCACATTGATTTGAAAAAGGGAAAAAGAAGGAGGCAATTACTGGTGAACCCGATCATCGGGATAGTGATGATCCAGGATTGCATTTATTATCCTGGACAGGAATCTTTCTCCGCCCAGATAACCAACAACAGGCTCCCTCTGCAGCCCTACCCTGTCATACACAGGGAAACCGAACCTTACCAGCGGCGTTCTGATCTCCTTTGAGATATTCACACACTTGGAGTGTCCCAGGATAACGTCCGGGGCGTCATTCTTCAGGGCGTATTCCCACTCAAACTGATCGCTGTCATTGAGAATCAGAGGTGAATGGTCATACTCATCGCAAACATCTTTTATGGTCTCAGCAGCAAGGTCATTCTTAGTTCCTATCAATATGGCCGTAGGAATCATGCCAAGTTCGCATACAAAGCCGGTTGCAGCAGAGACAAAGTCGGGATCACCGCAGATGGCCACCCTTTTGCCCATTGTATAGTGGAGACAGTCTGCCATGGCATCCAGCAGGATACCGCGTTCCCAACGTATCTCATCTGAGATGCTTCTGCCTGTGGTCTCTGAAATGCTCTTGATGAGCTTATCTGTATTCTTCACGCCAATAGGCATGGTGTTGATGAAACCCGGCACCTTGTATCTCTTCTCCAGCCACTTCACACCTGCAGAACCAGCAGCAGGAGAGATGGAGTAGATGGCCTCTGCATCACCAGCCCTTACAAAATCGCTGACCTGAGTACCGCCCGGCGGATAATAGGGCACGCTCTTTGGCATACCTGTCAGAGGGCAATCAAGGGTATCGCTGATATCAAAAAGCATCTTGAATGGCAGGTTCATGGTGCTGAACATCCTCTTCAGCTCACGAATATCACCGGTGCTCATCTGGCCCGGGATGAAATATATATCCCTGCTATCCTGCCCCGATTTCTTGGCAAGGGTCTTCAAAAATGCCTGGGAGGCCCTGTTGTAACCCTCTACGTGGGAACCAGCAAAGCTCGGAGTGTTCACAATGACAAACTTCACCATATCATGAATTTCCGGTCCCATCTCTGCTTCCATCTCATCCAGGGCTTCATAGAGAAAGCCCTGTATATCATCACCGATTATTTCGCTGGAACAGGTGGTGACGATGGATATCAGGCTTGGCTGATAACGGCAGACCAGATTTCTGAGTCCGTGAATCAGATTCTTGCTTCCGCCAAAGACAGCAGCATCTTCATGAAAGCTTGCATTTGCAATCAGGGCCGGCTCCCGAAAGACCCTGGCAAAGGTGTAACGCACATAGGTAGTACACCCCTGGGCACCCTGAACAAAGGGTATGGCCCTGTTGACGCCAAGGGTTGCCCACATCGCTCCAATGGGCATACAGGTCCTGGATGGGTCGATGCAGACAGTACGTTTCTCCTTGGAGACCAGTTCCTCAGGTGGAGGAACATACTCCGGCGTCAATGGTTTCTTCTCTATTCCTAAATGTTTATATTTAACCCCTTCAACAGGGATCTGTTTGATTTCAGTGATCATATCTTCCTCCTTGTTTTCCTGGCGGGGTCCCTGCAGATACGCCCGTTAAGACAGCAGCAGGGACCAGTTTTTTAAAACTCCTCCTGGGCGATCTTCCAGACAGGTGCTGCAACTGCCTGGTAAATATCCCTGGCAAAATTCACCAATCCCCTGAAGCCTGAATAGGGGCCACACTCGTAAGAGTGGGAGTTAAGGGTGGCTACCCCAAACTTTCTCACCAAGTATTTCTCCTTGAGACCGGTGAGAAACAGGTCTGGCTGGGTCTTCTCGATCATCTCCTCGATCTCGAACTCATTTGGATTATCGATGACCAGCGTCCCCGGCTTTACCCGTTCCACGATCTTCTGGTAGTCATCGGTGTGCCCGAAGGTGGTCAGACAGGCCACCACCTCCATACCCAGATCCTCCATGGCCTTGATCCAGTGCCACACCCTGGGACCGCCTACATAGATGGCAAGTTTCTTCCCCTTGAGCCTCTCCCTGTACCAGTCCAGGGCAGGCGTAACCGCATCCAGTTCCTCCTGTATCACCTCTTCAGCCTTTTTCATCATGGCCTCATCTCCGAAAAAGGCCGCAGTCTCGCGCAATGCCTTGGCGGTTTGCTGGATCCCAAAGAAGCTGACTCTGGAATAGGGAACATCGAAGCCCTGCTTTATCAGCTCTGCAATATATGTGGCTGAACGCTGACAATGAACCACGTTGAGTTTTGCATCAGGCAGCCTGAGCAGATCATCGAGATATGCATTTCCAGTAAAGGCTGTAAGTACCCTGATTCCAATCTTTTCAAACAGGGGCTTCACAGGAAGGAGATCCCAGTCGATATTGTATTCACCAATAAGATTGATATCATAAGGGGTCTTATCCTCCTCTTTGAGGCAAACCTCCGGGTGTTCCTCTCTCAGCTTCATCAGCCACTTATAAAACTGGAAGTTGAACTCATGATGCCCCTTTGACTGTGAAACACCACAAAATCCTGGAGCAGAGCAGGCAAAAACCGGTTTCCCTACCTCCTTGCTCACCTCCTTGGCCACCAGACCGACATCATCTCCGATCAGGGCAGTGGTACAGGTTGTATATATGAATGCACCCTTTGCCCCCTTGTTAATCTCAAAGGCATCCAGCAATGCCTTTTTCAGTTTGTCCATTCCGCCAAAGACCACATCCTTCTCCTGCATATCGGTGCAGTAGCAGTGCCGTCTGTGATTGGCCTCGTTTTCCAGCACTCCAGGCATGGCCCAGTTGTATCCGTCGCCAAGATGGCGCCTGGAGCCCCATGTGTAATAGGCACACCCTACCGGTGCATGGACCATCTGTATGACATCCACTACCGGGCCACCCACAACACCCCTGGCTCCGGCATAGGCACACCCTCGCTCGGTCAGGTCACCAGGAACAGTGGGTGCATTACACTTGGGAAGAGTGCTTTTGTCCTCATCCACAACAATCGTATGTTTATTTCTCTCTGGGATACAGAGATTACATTTAAGCTGTACTACAGGCATAATAGGTTTCCTCCTTTTGCTGCACACATACCCTCAAGGGATCTATCCCCTTTGCCGGGGATTCCAAGGGCATCTGCCCTGCACCGCTTGCAGGACAGAAACTGGGGCAGGTAGCTTGCTGCACGGCTCCTGGCCATAGAGATCTCCTTTGAGCCAGGCGCCCTGCGGCCAGCGAACTCTCCCACAGGAATCAGTCCGAGGATATTCATCAAACTGGCCCCTGCCCTTGAGGCAAGCATTGCGATCCTGTCTATCTCGTGATCATTGATGCCAGGAATCAGTACCGTGTTTATCTTGATATGGATTCCTGCATCTGCTGCCATCTGGATACCCTGGAGCTGGCGCTCCAGCAGCAGCCTTGCTGCCTCAGGACCGGCTAGGCCGCCTTCTGTCTTGACCCCTTTTATCACCCTGGCCCCGGTCTCAGGTTCTACAAAATTCACAGTAACAGAGATAAACTCCACACCAAGGCTTGCAAGCTGCTCTACATTCTGCGGCAGGGCCAGGCCGTTAGTTGCAAGACAGATCTTCTTCTCTGGAAAATGCTCCCTTACCGTCTCAAGGGCCTTGAAGGTAGCCTTGTTGGCCAGGGCATCTCCAGGCCCTGCAATACCGATCACCTCTATCCTGGGCTCCAGGGTCAAGGCCCGCTCTACATACTCCACCACACCAGATGGCAGCAGCACACTGCTGGTCACACCTGGACGACTCTCATGAACACAACTGAAGTCTGGCTCACAATATCTGCACTTTATGTTGCATGCTGGAGCCACTGGCAGGTGTAGCCTGCCCACCTCTCTATGCGCCTTTTCATCGAAACATGGATGTCTCAACATGGTCTTGCTCCTTTACAAGAGGGCTTCGAGACCAGAATCTCCTGTACGGACCCTCTTGGTATCCTCTACAGGAAAGACAAATATCTTGCCGTCACCGTGCTCCCCGGTCTGGTTCACACGGATGATGATCTCTACTATCTTGGGGACAGTGTCCTCCGGGACCACTGCCATGATTATCCTCTTTGGAATGAAAGAGGCCGGGGCCTGTTCAATCTTTTCCTTTATTTCCGGACTGACCGGATAGGCCAGCTCCTTCAGCCTGCCGCCCTGCTTTCCACGTCCGAAACACCTGAAGGCTGTAAAGGATGGGTATCCAATCTCTTCAAGGGCCTTCTTGGTATCTGTCATCTTGTTGGTGCGCACTATGGCCATCACCTCACACAAATTGCTCATATTACCTCCTTGTCACAGAAAACAGGGGTCTATTACAACCCTGCCTCTCCTGTACGGATGGTCCATACATCTGTAATAGGTGTAACGAATATCTTTCCGTCACCGAAACGGCCTGTACGTGCAGACTCCATGATCACATCGCACGCCTTGGGCACAGCATCATCCTCAACACCTATGAGAAGCATTGTCTTGGGAATCTCGTCATACACCACATCTCCGGTGGATATTCCACCCTGCTTTCCTCGCCCCACAACATCTATCCTGGTGAGAGCAAGTATTCCAGCCTCTTCCAGGGCATCTACAACATCCTGCATCTTTTCAGGTCTAACGATAGCCTTTATCATCTTCATCTGAATTTCCTCCCTAATCTGTTGCTACACGATTCCGTATTTGACCACCAGCTCTTCCAGCTCCGGCATACTCAGGGGCTTGGGAATAACGAAATTGTCATTTTCCATTATCCTCCTGGCCAGCTCTTTGTAGGCCTGAGCCTGCTCATGCTCAGGATCGAACTCTACTACTGTCTGCTTGTTGAACTCTGCCTTCTGAACGATGTTGTCCCTGGGGATAAACATGATCATCTGCGTACCCAGCTTCTCACAAAACTCCTCGATAATATCCTGCTCCTTATCCACCTTGCGGCTGTTACAGATGATTCCGCCAATCCTCACGCCAGTACGCTGGGCATACTTGGCCATACCCTTACAGATGTTGTTGGCAGCATAAAGGGCCATCATCTCCCCTGATGCAACAACGTAGATCTCTTCAGCCTTACCTTCACGAACAGGCATGGCAAAACCACCACAGACCACGTCGCCCAACACATCAAAGAAGAGGAAATCAAGTTCGTCAGGATATCCGCCAAGCTCTTCCATGAGATTGATAGCAGTGATAACACCACGCCCGGCACACCCGACGCCTGGCTCCGGCCCGCCTGACTCAACACAGCGGATCCCGCCAAAACCTGTCTTGACCACCTTGTCCAGGGTTACATTTTCTTCACCCTCTTCCCTGAGAACATCCAGAACTGTAGCCTGTCCCATACCACCGAGTATGATTCGCGTAGCATCAGCCTTGGGATCACAGCCGTGGATCATCACATTCTTGTCATAAAAATGTGCAAGGGCTGCTGTCAGGTTCTGGGTTGTCGTTGATTTTCCAATACCGCCTTTTCCATAGATACCGATCTTTCTCATAGCCATTTTCCTCCTTGAACTTTTGGTTTTTTCTTTTGGCCTTTGCCTTGACATAACGCAACCGGCGTGCCGAATTTATTGTTTAACAATTTCAGCCAGATAAAAAGAAAAGTTACAAAACTAAACCTTCACAAAAAGCAACATGGAAGATTTGAAACTTTAATTGTCACATTTAACGCGAAGAAAAACGGCATAGAGAACATGATTCTATGGACAAAATTAAACATGGAACACTTTTTGCTGGTGCTTATGTATCAAAAGGGCATTAACTCCAGGAGGATGGATATATGAGGATACTGGATACCACATTGAGAGAGGGGGAACAGCGGTTCGGCGTCTATTTCCCGCCTGAAATCAGAAAGCAGATCGCCCTCCATCTCAGGGATATAGGTATAGATGAGCTTGAGATAGGTGTTACAAAGCCGGATGAGGAACTGGAATGGCTCTGGTCGAATCTCATGAACCAGGGACTTTCCGGGAGATTGAGCCTCTGGTGCCGACTCAAAAAGGAAGATATCGATATCGCAAGAAAATTCAATGGGATCAGGCTCAATCTCAGTACTCCTGTCTCTGATATACAGTTGGAACGCAGACTGCGCATCAGCAAGGAGCAACTGCTCTGCAGGGTTGAGGAACTGACAACCTATGCAGCACAGCGTTTTGAATTCGTCTCGCTCGGCCTCGAGGATGCCAGCAGGGCTGATGAGGATTATCTCTTTCAGGTGGCCAGAACCGCCCTTGATGCCGGTGCACGGAGAATTCGACTCTCTGACACCTTGGGATTCTGGCAGCCCCTGGATCTGATACGGGTGGTGAACCGCTTCAGAAAAGGGTACAGTCATGGCGAAATATCACTTCACCTGCATAACGATTTCGGCCTGGCCATGGGAAATGCAGTTACTGCCATAGATGCAGGCGCTCAATGGATGGATGCCAGCGTTCTCGGCCTTGGCGAGAGGGCAGGCATTCCCCCTCTGGAAGAGTTGGTGGCTTTTTTACATTTTCGTAAGGGATGCCAGCAGTACCGGATAGATCTGATACCTGAAATAACTAATCTGGTGGCCCGCTATTCCGGAGACTCCTGGTCATCCTTCAAACCTGTGACAGGCAAGTTTCTCTTTTACTGCGAATCCGGCCTCCATGTTGAGGGACTTTATAAAGATCCCAATCTCTACGAACCCTTTCCGCCTGAAAAACTTGGCCTCTCAAGACGGCTTGCCATTGGAGGAAAATCAGGACTTGCCTCAGTAAGGGCAAAGCTCCAGGAACTCGGACGCAATATGGATGGCAGCATGATCAGAAGCCTAACCTCTACGCTAAGAGAACACTCAAGATCCTGCAAACGTCCTTTGACCGATGGTGAGGTGGCAGAAATAGTCCAGCAATTTGTCGAGGAGGAGCAGTAACCATCAGATCCTCCAGCTCATAAGATAGATAATGGACTCAAACAAGTTGTGAAGAGAAAACAACAAAAAACTGACACAGTGTAACTTTTACATGCAATCGCTTACAAAAATGGAAACAGAGACCATGGACAACCTTGATGCGCTCAAACTCCAGGTAATACATGAGGCATGCCGGATAATAGGCCATGCCCTGGACCTGGATCAGGCGCTGAGGGATGTCCTGCATATCCTCGGCGAACGGCTGCCAACAGAGAGGGCAACAATCGCCCTTATGGATGAAGAGCTTGGGCATCTCAAAATACGGGCATCCTATGGGCTATCTTCAGCAGAAGAGGCCAGGGGAATCTATGGACCAGGGGAAGGGGTGACCGGTAAGGTCTTTCTGACTGGAGAACCCTGCATAATCCTGGACATAACCCAGGAACCCCTCTTTCTCGACCGGACCAGGGCCAGGGCCAGGAGCCTTTCCAAGTCCCGTATAGCCTTTCTGGCTGTTCCAATCCTTCTGGAGGAACAGCCAACAGGTGTCCTCTCAGTGGACAGGCTCTTTTCTTCGACAATAGATTACCAGGAAGACCTGAAATTTCTTGAGATTATAGCACTGATCATTGGTCAGTTCGTCCAACTCCAGAACATAGTGCGCCAGAGGGAATCCATGCTCAAGCAGGAAAACCTGGTCCTGAGAACAGAACTCTCAAAGAGGCTGAATGATTTCATGGTCAGCTCCAAGAGCCCGGAGATGCAGAAGGCCGTAGCCTTAATAAAAAGGGTGGCCCCTACCAAGGCCAACGTCCTGCTCCTGGGCGAATCAGGCACCGGCAAGACCCTGACCGCCCGGCTCATCCATGAACTCTCATCCAGGGCATCCAGGCCAATGGTCAAGATTAACTGCGCTGCCCTACCGGAAAATCTGCTGGAGGCCGAACTGTTTGGATATGAAAAAGGTGCCTTCACAGGGGCAACCAGCAGTAAACCAGGCAGGCTGGAAGAGGCCCACGGTGGCACGGCATTTCTCGATGAGATCGGAGAGTTATCTCCAGGACTACAGGCCAAACTCCTGAGGTTCGTACAGGAAAGGGAGTTTGAACGTCTCGGCAGCACAAAAACCAGGCAGGTAGATGTCCGTATAATCGCTGCCACCAACCGGGACCTGACAGAGATGATAGAACGAGGTGAGTTCAGGGAGGACCTCTATTTCAGGTTGAATGTCTTTCCCATCTCTATCCCTCCCCTTAGACAGAGGAAAGAGGACCTTCCACTGCTGATAAATTTCATTTTGAGACGCCTTGGCAAGGAATATGGGAGGGAATTGCGTTTCACTCCAGAATGCATTGATCTCCTGAGCCAACATGAGTGGCCGGGCAATGTGCGTGAGCTGGAGAATTTTCTCGAACGGCTCTTTATCGTTTGCGAGGGTTCGGTCATAAGGGCACGGGACGTTCTGCTGCTGATGAAAAAGGGTGCAAAGAGGGCTACCGCGCCAACAGAAAGACAGGCTGATACAGATATAAAGCCCACCATCATCCGCCCTTCAGAACTCTCCAAGGAAGATATACTGGAGGTGTTAGAAAGAAACAGTTTCATAATGGGCCGGGCTGCCAAGGAACTGGGACTCAGTTTTCGCCAGTTGAGATACCGCATAAGCAAGCTTGGACTGGATCAGCAGATCCCTATAAAACGGGGAAGGCCGGCTACCGCAGTCAAGACAGTAAAGAGCTGAGACACTCAACAGTGTCAATGTCTGCCTCAGTCCTGGAGATTTTTCCTGCCTGGGTTGCACCCTCTTTTACCTTTTTTATCCCTTTGAGAATTTACAACTCACCTTTTAAGTCAAAGATGACCCTCAAACTCCATTATGCGTTGTTTCACCAGCTTAAAGATGAATTCTGCTCACATTCGATTTGGCCAATTCATCATCACGGATATCCTACCAAATATATCCTATTGATTTTGTTGATAAATAAAACCAATATCGTAGCAGTTTAACTCATACATTGTTTACTGCCATGCAGTAAAAAAATACCCATTGGATTGCGCTCAATTTTATTAGCATTATTATAATAAGCAGAACAAACAAAATAACTGGACTGGAGGATCAATTATGTGGGACTGGAAAATTGGTGGTGTGGTGTTGGGCCTGCTCTTCTTTTTGGCTGTAGCGCTGATGAAGCCAATAGGGGTCTCGACACAATTTGTAATATTGGATGGAATTATCTGGGACATGATAGATGATTCGGTGGTTACAGTTACACCGGCAGGATATAGCTCCAGCAACTCTTATCTTGCCAAGTCTGGTGGCAAGTATGCAAAAAATATAGCTAATCCTCTGAATTACAGCTTTTTATTTGTACTCGCTTCAGTTGGTGGAGCAGCCTTGTCAGCCTTTTTGCGTGGCTGGGTTCCAAGAGAAGAGAGAAAAATGCCACCAATTTGGCAGGCAAATTTCGGAGCGTCTCCTATAAAACGATATATGGCTGCCTTTGCCGGAGGGTTCATAGTGCTTTACGGGGCACGCCTTGCAGGAGGCTGCACGTCAGGACACATGATGTCCGGGATGATGCAAACATCCCTTTCCGGTTACATCTTTGCTGCTGGCGCCTTTGCTTCTGCTGTAATCCTTGCGCGCATATTGTACAGAAAGGAGGCATAACAGATGGACACGCTGCTCATCGCACTCATTTTAGGCGGGCTGTTCGGATTCGTGCTGGACAGGATCGGCGCCACCAACCCGCAAAAGATCATCCAGATGCTCAATCTTACAGATATGCACCTGGCAAAGACCATACTTCTTGGAATTGGCATCAGCTCCACATTGATGTTTGCTGGTCAGATGATAGGAGTTGTCGATCCAGGACATATGTCTGTTAAGGCTGCACACCTTGGGGTGCTTTTAGGGGGGATCATACTCGGTATAGGATGGGCCCTTTCAGGTTTTTGTCCAGGCACAGGTGTGGCTGCAGCAGGCACAGGCAGAATCGATGCCCTGTTTTTTGTTGCAGGCGGGCTTGCAGGGGCCTTCGCATATATGCTTAGCTATGACTGGATAAAATCCACCGGAGTTTTGCAAGTTTTTCATATAGGAAAGGTCACCCTTGGATCTGTCACCGGGAGTAAATATCAAGGAGTGATCCCTCTGCCAGGAGAGATTCTTGGCATTGGCGTTGGCATCTTGTTAATAGTTCTGGCCTGTGTACTGCCCCACAGGCTTGCAGGGAAACCTCATTAACCAAAAAGGGCGTGCACCCTTATTCAACTCTTCGAGGATGAACGCCCATGCTGTTATTTAAAAACCCCAAAAAAGGGGAGACAGTATATGGTAACCACTCCCTTAGAAGTTGCTCAGATAGGCATCAATCTCCCAGTCTGTTACTGCTGTACGGAAGGAATCCCACTCCTTCTCCTTGCCCTCTATATATTTAGTAAAGATATGCTCACCAAGAGCCTCCTTTGAGAGTGGATTGGCCTTGAACTCGTCCAGGGCCTCCTTGAGATTTGCAGGAAGACAATCGATACCAACGTCTGTCTTTTCTGTATCGGTCATGGCAAAGATATCCTGATCAACTGATGGAGGTGCCTGAAGCTTGTTCTCGACCCCATCCAGTCCTGCAGTAAGCATCATTGCAAAAGCGAGGTATGGATTACAGCTCGGATCTGGGCAGCGTACCTCTGTCCTGGTACCAAGACCACGACTTGCAGGGATCCTGATCAGGGCTGAACGGTTGGATGCAGACCATGCAACATAAACCGGTGCCTCATAACCTGGGACCAGACGCTTATAGGAGTTGACCAGAGGGTTGGTTACTGCCACGAAACTCTTGGCATTTTTGAGAATACCGGCGATGTACTGATAGCAGGTCTCAGAGAGCTGAAGTGGTCCATTCTCATCAAAAAAGGCATTGGTTCCATCAAGGTTGAAAAGAGACTGGTTGGTGTGCATTCCAGAACCGTTTATACCAAAAACAGGTTTTGGCATAAAGGTGGCATGCAAGTTGAAGTGAGAAGCAATACACCTTACCACCCACTTGTAAGTCTGGGTATTGTCTGCAGCAGTAAGGGCATCAGCATACTTGAAGTTGATTTCATGCTGCCCCTCAGCCACTTCATGGTGGGAAGCCTCAATCTCAAACCCCATGGCTTCCAGGGTCTCAATGATCTCTCTGCGGCAGTTGATACCTGAATCATCAGGATCTACATCAAAGTAGCCTGCGACATCGTCGGTTATAGTAGTCGGATTGCCCTCCTCATCCCTCTGGAACAGGAAGAACTCTGCCTCGGTGCCTACGTTCATGGTGAAGCCCATATTCTTGGCCTTTTCCAGCACCCTCTTCAGGTTGTTGCGGGGACATCCCTCAAAGGGAGTTCCATCCGGCTTATAAACATCACAGATGATCCTGGCAGCATTTCTTCCGTCAGCCTGCCTCCAAGGAAGAACCCTGAAGGTATCATAATCAGGCTTGAGATACATATCTGACTCATTGATCCGGACGAAACCGTCGATGGAAGAGCCATCAAACATTATCATCCCATCCAGAGCCTTTTCAATCTGGGACATGGGAACGGCTACATTTTTCATGTAGCCAAAGATGTCCACAAACTGAAGACGGAAAAAATGTACATTCTCTTCCTTGATGATCTTCATGATATCATCGCGCGTGAGTCCCATAACAAATCTCCTCCAAATATTTTTTTTGCCCGTATGGGCGTTAGAAGCAAACCCTGAACAGAGGTAAAAAGGCCAACTACTTCAATGTAACGCAGATTATTGCACCCTGCTTTCAGATTGCAAAAATGTCCTGCCGTTATATTAGGCGTCTTTTTAACATTTTTTTACCATATTGTCATCAATTTCTTCAGACCTTCAAACAAAGTTGAATCTGCAGAAAGAACAGAAAGGGATTAAATCCGGTAGGCAGGATATTTTGTGATTGAAATGAAAAGTTGCAGTTCAGGATGAAAAAGAATTCGTTATACCTGTAAATCTGCCTCTATTCCGTACACGCAATATTTTCCGACAATTTTCCTAAATTTGATCAAAAGCGTACCAACTCGATAGATCCAAATAAAGAATATGAAAACGCTCATAACCTTCTTTCAACTGTGAAAAAAATAGAGCGTTATATGCTATGGCCTTGGTAGGCCGATTGAAAATGGACTGGAGAAGATTTGGAGCGCACGACCTGTCTCTCTCTAATAAGGCATTCCAGAAAAAACTTAGGAGGACAGCCGCACCGAGCAACTTGATAGGTTTCAGTTCCTCTACCACCCCAAAACACTCCAATAGATGAATCTCTGAGAACAGTAAAAAGCCCCAGGAAAAAGAAATTATCATTTTTGGTAAAGCAGGAGAATCTTAGAGCAAAGCATGTAAAAAAATGGACTGCTGGTTACAACACGAAAGATTTGAGATAAGCCTGATGTAATGGCAAAAAGGATAAAAATTGAAGGAGTACCAGTAAGAGCAAACAAAAAAGCCCGGCTATGAAAGCCGGGCAAAAAAACATTGGCTCCCCGGGACGGACTTGAACCGCCAACCTAGTGGTTAACAGCCACCCGCTCTGCCGATTGAGCTACCGGGGATCAGTACCTCAAACTTAGGTGCAAGCTATTTTAAGGATAAACTGTAGTTTGTCAATAACTTTAACAGGGTAACACGAAAAAAGCCCCAGCTTTAGGCTGGGGCTTAAAATTTAATCCCGGCGGTGACCTACTCTCCCACCCACTGACGGGGCAGTACCATCGGCGCTGAAGGGCTTAACTTCCGTGTTCGGAATGGGAACGGGTGTTTCCCCTTCGCTATCGCCACCGGAAACTTTGTGCATGTTTCTGGTTTACTACTTTATAAAATATAAATATGGGCTTTTTCCTGGCATTCATTAGCTATACCGTATTTCTTAGTTAATAAGAAAAATTGGTCAAGCCTCACGCCCGATTAGTATCGGTCAGCTTAGGATGTTGCCATCCTTACACCTCCGACCTATCAACCTTGTGTTCTCCAAGGGGGCTTCAGGGGCTTACGCCACGGGAGATCTTATCTTGGGGTGGGCTTCCCACTTAGATGCTTTCAGCGGTTATCCCATCCGAACATAGCTACCCAGCGATACCGTTGGCACGATAGCTGGAACACTAGAGGTTCGTCCATCCCGGTCCTCTCGTACTAGGGACAGCTCCCCTCAAATCTCCTGCGCCCGCGGTAGATAGGGACCAAACTGTCTCACGACGTTTTAAACCCAGCTCACGTACCGCTTTAATCGGCGAACAGCCGAACCCTTGGGACCTGCTTCAGCCCCAGGATGCGATGAGCCGACATCGAGGTGCCAAACCTCCCCGTCGATGTGAACTCTTGGGGGAGATAAGCCTGTTATCCCCGGAGTACCTTTTATCCGATGAGCGATGGCCCTTCCATTCGGGACCACCGGATCACTAAGACCTGCTTTCGCACCTGCTCGACTTGTAGGTCTCACAGTCAAGCTCCCTTGTGCCTTTACACTCTACGGCTGGTTTCCAATCAGCCTGAGGGAACCTTTGTGCGCCTCCGTTACTCTTTAGGAGGCGACCGCCCCAGTCAAACTACCCGCCAGGCACTGTCCCTGACCTGGATGACAGGCCGAGGTTAGGATCCTAGAGTAGCCAGGGTGGTATTTCAAGGACGGCTCCATGGTGCCTGGCGACACCACTTCATAGCCTCCCACCTATCCTACACAAGCTACCCCAAAACCCAATGCCAAGCTGTAGTAAAGGTTCACGGGGTCTTTCCGTCTAGCCGCGGGTAACTGGCATCTTCACCAGTACTACAATTTCACTGAGTCCCTGGTCGAGACAGTGGGGAAGTCGTTACGCCATTCGTGCAGGTCGGAACTTACCCGACAAGGAATTTCGCTACCTTAGGACCGTTATAGTTACGGCCGCCGTTTACCGGGGCTTCGGTTCGATGCTTCTCCTGCCGAAGCAGGATAACACCTCCCCTTAACCTTCCGGCACCGGGCAGGCGTCAGACCCTATACGTCCTCTTACGAGTTTGCAGAGTCCTGTGTTTTTAGTAAACAGTCGCTACCCCCTTTTCACTGCGGCCCGCTTCAGCTCCCTCCGCAAGGAGTTCACCTACATGCGGGCGCCCCTTCTCCCGAAGTTACGGGGCCATTTTGCCGAGTTCCTTAACCAGGGTTATCTCACGCGCCTTAGGATTCTCACCCTGCCTACCTGTGTCGGTTTGCGGTACGGTCACACAGATGACTCGCTACGAGGTTTTTCTCGGGAGCATGGGGTCAGTCACTTCAGTCATAAATGACCTCGTCATCAGCCCTTGGCGTTAACGAGATTCCGGATTTGCCTGGAATCTCCGCCTACAGCCTTAAACCTGGACAACCATCGCCAGGCTGACCTACCCTTCTCCGTCACCCCTTCACTCAAACGTCATCTGAGTGGTACAGGAATATTAACCTGTTTCCCATCGCCTACGCCTTTCGGCCTCAGCTTAGGGGCCGACTAACCCTGAGCAGACGAGCTTTACTCAGGAAACCTTAGGCTTACGGCGAGCAGGATTCTCACCTGCTTTATCGCTACTCATGTCAGCATCCTCTCTTCCAGGACCTCCAGAGGACCTCGCAATCCTCCTTCACAGGCAACTGGAATGCTCCCCTACCACCACGCTAATGCGTGATCCGCAGCTTCGGCAGCATGCTTAGCCCCGTTACATTTTCGGCGCAGGACCACTTGACCAGTGAGCTGTTACGCTTTCTTTAAAGGATGGCTGCTTCTAAGCCAACCTCCTGGTTGTCTGAGCGTTCCCACTACCTTTCCCACTTAGCATGCATTTGGGGGCCTTAGCCGGCGGTCTGGGTTGTTTCCCTCTCGACCGTGGATCTTATCACCCACGGACTGACTCCCGGGTTACACACAGCGGCATTCGGAGTTTGGTTGGGGTTGGTAACCTGGTGGGGCCCCTAGCCCATCCAGTGCTCTACCTCCGCTGCTCAGCACCCGAGGCTATACCTAAATATATTTCGGGGAGAACCAGCTATCGCCGAGTTTGATTAGCCTTTCACTCCTATCCACAGCTCATCCAAACCGTTTTCAACCGATATTGGTTCGGGCCTCCAGTGGGTTTTACCCCACCTTCACCCTGGCCATGGATAGATCACCCGGCTTCGGGTCTACTCCCTGCGACTCTACGCCCTATTCGGACTCGCTTTCGCTACGGCTACACCTTGCGGCTTAACCTTGCCACAGAGAGTAACTCGCTGACTCATTATGCAAAAGGCACGCCGTCATTCCGTCGAAACGGAACTCCGACCGCTTGTAAGCAGACGGTTTCAGGTACTATTTCACTCCCCTCACCGGGGTACTTTTCACCTTTCCCTCACGGTACTGGTTCACTATCGGTCATCGGTTAGTATTTAGCCTTGGGAGATGGTCCTCCCAGATTCCCACAGGGTTCCACGTGTCCCGTGGTACTCGGGATACCGCTAGGCTGCTTCTGGTTTTCGCGTACGGGGCTATCACCCTCTATGGCCAGCCTTTCCAGACTGTTCTGCTAACCATCTACATGCCATGTTGCGGTCCCACAACCCCGGCCGGCATGCCGACCGGTTTGGGCTGGTCCGATTTCGCTCGCCGCTACTTTCGGAATCGCTTTTGCTTTCTTTTCCTCTGGGTACTAAGATGTTTCAATTCCCCAGGTTCGCCTCTGCAACCTATGAATTCAGTTGCAGATGTCACGCCATAACGCGTGACGGGTTTCCCCATTCGGAAATCCCCGGATCAAAGCCTGTGTGCGGCTCCCCGAGGCTTATCGCAGCTTGCCACGTCCTTCATCGCCTTCCGATGCCAAGGCATCCACCGTCTGCCCTTAGTAGCTTGACCAAAAATGGTCTATTATTTCCTAAGGATACGGTATTACTTACAATTAATGCCAGTTTTGCCCATATTTAATTTTCAAAGAACATTATGTTGTTTCCTGAGAAGAGACTTTGTTCAAAATCACTTCTAAGCAAACAACTATTCAGATCGTGTGACCAACTACTGGTGGAGGTGACCGGGATCGAACCGATGACCTCCTGCGTGCAAAGCAGGCGCTCTCCCAGCTGAGCTACACCCCCACTCGACTCCTGTTTCGTGGTGGGCCTAGATGGACTTGAACCATCGACCTCACGCTTATCAGGCGTGCGCTCTAGCCAGCTGAGCTATAGGCCCATAGTCCATTTACCGCACACCGATCTGAAATATATTTTTAAAGAACAGTGCCAATCTCTCAAAACTGAATAGCGAACTGACAAGTTGATAAGTCATTCCTTAGAAAGGAGGTGATCCAGCCGCAGGTTCCCCTACGGCTACCTTGTTACGACTTCACCCCAATCACTGACCATACCTTGGGCGCCTGCCTCCCCAAAAGGGGTTGGCTCGACGACTTCTGGTACAGCCAGCTTTCGTGGTGTGACGGGCGGTGTGTACAAGACCCGGGAACGTATTCACCCCGGCATGCTGATCCGGGATTACTAGCGATTCCAACTTCACGGAGTCGAGTTGCAGACTCCGATCCGAACTGAGATCGGCTTTTTGGGATTGGCTTCACCTCGCAGTGTAGCTGCCCTTTGTACCGACCATTGTAGCACGTGTGTAGCCCTGGGCATAAGGGCCATGAGGACTTGACGTCATCCCCACCTTCCTCCGGTTTGTCACCGGCAGTCCCTTTAGAGTGCCCAACTGAATGATGGCAACTAAAGGCGAGGGTTGCGCTCGTTGCGGGACTTAACCCAACATCTCACAACACGAGCTGACGACAGCCATGCAGCACCTGTCACCGGGTTCCCCCGAAGGGGCACCCCCGTGTTTCCACAGGGTTCCCGGGATGTCAAGCCCAGGTAAGGTTCTTCGCGTTGCTTCGAATTAAACCACATGCTCCACCGCTTGTGCGGGTCCCCGTCAATTCCTTTGAGTTTCAACCTTGCGGCCGTACTCCCCAGGCGGGGTACTTAATGCGTTAGCTACGGCACCGGAGGAGTTAACCCCCAGCACCTAGTACCCATCGTTTAGGGCGTGGACTACCAGGGTATCTAATCCTGTTTGCTCCCCACGCTTTCGGGTCTCAGCGTCAGTATCCGTCCAGGAAGTCGCCTTCGCCACCGGTGTTCCTCCTGATATCTACGGATTTCACCCCTACACCAGGAATTCCACTTCCCTCTCCGGTACTCAAGTCCAGCAGTTTCAGATGCACTTCCACGGTTGAGCCGTGGACTTTCACATCTGACTTGCTGGACCGCCTACACCCGCTTTACGCCCAGTGATTCCGAACAACGCTTGCACCCTCCGTGTTACCGCGGCTGCTGGCACGGAGTTAGCCGGTGCTTTCTGCAGAGGTACCGTCAACAGCAGGCCGTATTGTTGACCTACTGATTTCTTCCCTCTGAACAGGGCTTTACGACCCGAAGGCCTTCATCGCCCACGCGGCGTCGCTGGATCAGGGTTTCCCCCATTGTCCAATATTCCTCACTGCTGCCTCCCGTAGGAGTCTGGCCCGTGTTCCAGTGCCAGTGTGGCGGATCATCCTCTCAGACCCGCTACCCATCGTCGCCTTGGTGAGCCGTTACCTCACCAACTAGCTAATGGGACGCAGGCTCATCCCCAAGCAGTAGCTTACATGTAGAGGCCACCTTTGATCCACTGAATCCCTTCAGCGGATATTATCCGGTATTAGCCCCGCTTTCGCGGAGTTATCCCAGACTCAGGGGTAGATTACCTACGCGTTACTCACCCGTGCGCCACTTTACTCTCCCACCCGAAGGCGGGATTTCTCGTACGACTTGCATGTGTTAGGCACGCCGCCAGCGTTCATTCTGAGCCAGGATCAAACCCTCAAGTTCAAATTGAAAGGCCAATTATGACCTTGAGTGCATGTCCTAAAAAATAGGTTTGTTACTCTTGTCAGTCGCTATTCAGTTTTCAAAGATCGGCTTTTCAAAATCGCGGGAAATTAATTTAATGATTCCGATTCCCGCTGTCAAGCATTTTTTTTGCTTTTTTTGCTCGCTAACAATTCTTTCAGGCGAGCTCGACAAATATAATCACTGCTCAATGCCTGTCAATCTTTTTTTAATGCAAACGCCTTAAAAATAGGGCCAGAGAATCATAATCATTCAACAGTGAATGCCAACTCTCTGTAACTTCTTTTGACGAGGCAGAGAAGATAGCACATAATTTTCAGCAGTCAAGTTTAATTCTGATTTTTTTGTGCCGTCTGAAACGCTCCGTCTCAAGAAGGTTCGGGAGTTATATCCTAACATGCCCACCATTGCAACAGTTAATTTAACTTTTTATCGAACTTATTTTTTCTTTCTGTAATTACAGGAGGTTGATGGACAAGCCACAGAAACAGAACCGCCTCGTTCCTTCTTTTCCACCAGAAACGGATATCCGCACTCTGGACATTCTTCTGGCAGTGGACGATCCCAGATAGCATAATCACAGGACGGATAACGGTCACATCCATAAAAGATCTTGCCGCGCCGGCTCGCCTTCTGCACTAACTGACCACCGCAGCCATCTCTTGGACATTTCACTCCGGTAGGTATTGCCTTGGTATTTTTGCACTCCGGATATCCTGAGCACGCAAGGAACTCACCATATCTCCCACGTTTCTTGACCATTGGGGCCCCACACTGGTCACAGACATAGGATGTTGCCTCTTCGCTCTTAACCTTTACTATCCCACCGGTTTCGTCCCTGGTAAAGTTAGAGGTGTTTTTACACTCCGGATACCTGGAACAAGCAAGGAACTCACCTGTTCGGCCATATTTGATCACCATAGGAGATCCACACTCCTCACAAACGATATCCGTCTCCACCCCTTTGGCTTTTATGGAAACCATATCCTTCTTGGCCTCCTTGAGACGCTTGGAAAAGGTCTCATAGAACCTCTCAAGCAGCTCCACCCATGAGACAGCCCCCTCCTCCACCTGATCCAGCCCTTTCTCCATCTCTGCGGTAAAATCCGTATCCAGTATCTCCGGGAAATGGGCTGTAAGAAGATCGGTCACAAGGAAACC
>Ga0256840_1001828_pt1 | contig 19301 bp, 19 predicted proteins | sample 355202metaG_FD_185969 | JGI IMG/M metagenome (GOLD analysis project Ga0256840, IMG submission 185969) | Hydrothermal vent microbial communities from Mid Atlantic Ridge, Atlantic Ocean - 355-202 | ecosystem: Environmental > Aquatic > Marine > Hydrothermal vents | place: Atlantic Ocean: Mid...
CCTTTGGATATGTAATAATATTTCCTATTGAACTCTTGTATGCATTTTATGAGTATAATGATAGAGAATTTACCTTTCTTCATCTTTCTTAAGTGCGAGTAAATCCTCTATATTATCAGAACATATTAGAGGCATAACATCTTTTACTTCTTCTTCTGTCCACTCCCACCACTTTAGTTTAAGCAGTTTAGCTATAGTTTCATCATCAAAACGATACCTAATGACTTGTGCAGGATTCCCACCTACGACTGCATATGGTGGCACATCTTTAGTCACTACTGCACGAGCTGCGACCACCGCACCTGAACCTATGGTTACTCCAGCCATTATCATAGTTTCTGAGCCTATCCATACATCATGACTTATAGTAGTATCTTTTGTCTTTTTATAGGCATTTTTAGAGCTTTGAAATATATTGGCTTGATAATAAAAAGGAAAAGTACTCACCCAGTCCATGCGATGCCCTTGGTTTCCTGCCATCATAAACACAGCACCCGAACCAATAGAGCAGTACTTACCTATGATGAGTTTATCTACATCTTTTCGTTTTTTGTCCAAGTATCGTACACAGTCTTCGAAGGGGTGTTTGTGGTGGTAGCCAGAGTAGTAGCTAAAGGCTCCTACCTTGATATTAGGATGTTTTACTGTTTCACAAAGCAGTTGTGAGCTAAATTCGTTTTCAAAGTAGTTTTCCAAGTCTAAAAATTCACAATCGTTTTAAAAGTGTTGATAAGCTTTGATTTTTCTTTTACATCTTTGCGTTCTTTTCCTGGTTCTGTGCTAGTAATAATAGTACGTCCAGTCACTAACTTAGTTCCATCATTTTTTCGGATACCCCAATAGGTATGCATAATGATAGGCTCTCCTTTATACTCACCCAAATAGAGTGCAACATGCCCAGGGACATAAAGAAGTGAACGAAAAGGTTCAGCCTCTTGGATGATTTTCTTTTTCTTTGCAGACTTTTTTAAACCTTTTATGGAAATAGCTTGACCATCAGTAGCTTGTTTAGATGAGTTACGACGCAAAAAGATGCCAAACACACCCAAAAAGTCTCTCGTTGTAGCAGAACAGTCACGACATTCATTACGTCCACCCCATCCGTAAGGTTCACCATAAAATTCACGTGCCAGTAAGGCAACATTTTTGGCATTAAAAGCTAGGGGTTTTTTGGCTATCACTTTTGGGTTAAGAACGGAGACTTTTTCTATGCGTGCTTGACCTTTTGCATTACGTTTGGCTACAAGGTAGTGCTTTTTATCACGAGAGAGAGGGAAGAGTGCACCCAGTTTGACAAAAGAAACAGCCTTTTTTTTCTCATCATAAAGTCGAAGATTATCTTTGATGGTCATAGCATAAGAGCCATTTCTAAACTTATTTCTAAAGTCTTTTGAGACTAACGCTATGTCTTTTGCTTTGACCCAACCAAAAGCATAAGAACCACGTACAAAAGCCCAGCGTTTATCTTTTGAAAAGTGAGAGACAAAAAGAGGTACGTTTATGTGGTGTGCAGAGTTTTGATTGTAGTCAAAAGGGAAGCCTTCTCCTGTACGTTTTGGGTCTCGGTAGAAGGTGTTAGTCGTAGGGAGTGCTTTGACATCTGTTCTTCGGACAGTGATAGCTTTATATTTTTTACTATTAAGTTCAGACATGTTTGCATTCTTTATCCATTTTTCATAGATAGAAGCAGGTATTACACGTCCATTTTCCCTGTATATAGGTTTTTTACGTACAAAACGTGTCTCCCAGCCAAAGTCTTTTTTAGCAATAGATATAGTGCTTAACTCCCAAGGTTTGAAGTACTTCTTATTAAATTCTTTATCTAGTTTTTTCTGATGAGATTTGGAAAAAGGTTTAATCTGTTTGGCAAAAAAAGAAGGGTCTTGAGGTATATGTTTCATGTCTGCTACAGAGTGTTTAGGCATATGGTCTATGCTAGACTTTGATCGCTTGCTTTCTTTGAGAATATACGTTGCATTTAGGTTTGAGAATGTCAATGTTAAAATAGTCAGTACAAGAGTCATTTTGTATAGCATGGTTAATTCTTTTTTATACCTATCATAGTATCTTTTCTTAAATGGAGGCTTATAATATTGATAGAGATTTTTCTATTTCACAAAAAAGAGGGCGATTTTTATTGTCAAGTGTTAAACAGGCTTCTTTAATGGTGGTCAATTTTGATTTTAATACTTGGTTAGATTTATTTGATTGAGCTAACAGAAGCAGTTCTTCTGTCAAATACCCAAATGCACGTACTTCTAAACGTTCCAAAGCCTGTTTGATGTCCTTGTCTTTAGGTTTATAGTATGAAGCACCACCAAAATCACCCAATATACTATTGGCTTGAGCATCTATCATAATATTGTGTGCATAAAAATCACCATGCATGATACCACGTTCATGCATATGTACAGCTGCACTTACAATGCCCTTAAGTATTTTAAGCACTTGAGGAAGTGTGAAATGTAAGTCATCAGGGTAAACATCTCTTGAACAGCTTTCAAAGGTAGGAGGATTGCCTAAATTATAAAAAGAGGAAGGTATAAGTTCTAACATAAGCACATCTTTGTCCTCAGGGTGCCCCGTTACACGTGCTAGTACATCTACCAAGTGAGGGTGTTGCCCCATAGAGATGTTTATGTCCATCTCTTCTTGTGGTAATCCATCTGAGGTAATGTTGCCTTTAAAGACTTTAATAGCGACTTCTCTATCATTCACTATAGCTTTAGATATAAGACCAGAAGCACCTTCTCCTAAGACCTCTTTTATCTCTAGGCTGTCCCATGTTACTTCTTTTAAAGGTGTGCCACAAGAAGGGTGTTTAGCACAAAAAGGGTTACCTCCAAAAGCGAGCCATGAGAGTTTTGGTAAACTAAGTAGCATACTTGGTAGCGTTTCTAGCTTGTTTACGGCTATACGTAACAACTCTAGGTTATGACACTTTGACATACTTTGAGGTAGTGCAGTAAGCTTGTTGCCTGAAAGCATACATTTTTGAAGTTGTGATAGGTCACCTATGGAGTCTGGTAATTTTTCTAAGGCATTGTCTGTGAGTATGAGCCAACGTGTTGTTAAGGGTAGGGCATTTTCGGTTAAAGTTCTTATGTGGTTATTGCGAAACCCTATCATAGAGAGTTTAGGGCATGTTGCAAGTACAGGAGGTACTTCTTCAAAGAGGTTGTTAGACAAAAAAAGTATTTTGAGGTTTTTTAATTTTCTGAAGTCATCTGGCAATGTTTTTAGTTGATTATCAGTCATGTCTAAGATTTCTAATGTCTCAGACAATGTAAATATCTCTCTAGGAAATTCTGTTAATCCACAGGCTAATTTGAGCTTGGTATTGCCTATGAGTTGTCCTGATTTTAGTTGTTCTAGTGTTTTCATGGTGTTATTGTATCTCAATGTTCCCTTTGGTTAGTTTTGCTAAAATGGCTACACCTTTTAAAAATGGATTAAAGAATGACTAAATTCAAGAAATGGATAGTACTTGGGGTAGCATTAGTACTGTTTTATTATATATTCATCGTCAATATATTTGTAACACTTTCAGTACTTGCTTCCTTATATGTAGCATTTAGACTTTATAAAGTATATGCCAGAGCACAACTCAATAAGTTATCAGGTTCTAAAGCATTATTTAGAGCGAGTGAACTAGGACACTTTATTGCACTTGTAGCAAAGGTGGCTAAGGCTGATGGGAGAGTCAGTGAACTAGAAGCACAGCTTATTAGTATGATGTTTGATGATATCTCTAAAATTTTTACAGAAAAAGAAAAAACCAGAGGATTATTAAAAGAAATTTTTAATGAAGAAAAAGAGAAAGATAATGCAAAAGAGGTGGCAGAGTCTTTGAGTAAATTACTTGGAAAAAGTCGTTTAAAACCTAGACAGTTTATAGAGTTTTTAATCCAACTAGCCTTTGTAGATGATGGTCTTAGTGCGGATGAAGACAAGGTCTTACGTATCGTTATAGCTGAACTCAATATTGAACCAAGCGAATATGACGCAATGTTACATAAGTTTGAAAACATAAAAAAAGGTAAAACGCAGTCCATGAGCCTTGATGAGGCTTATGACATGTTAGGTGTGAATGCGAGTGATGATATGAGTAGTATTAAAAAGACTTATAGAAATCTGGTACGTGAGTACCATCCCGATATTATGATATCACAAGAGAAAGATGCTGATTATATTGAAGAAGCCACTTCTAAAATGCAGGAGATTAATCAGGCATATCAGGTTATAAAAGAGGCTAGGAAATAGGGGGATGTTGAAATCACTATGTATAGCTCACACCTAGTCCATGTGTTTCTGAGAGTATAATCTCACTCTCATTAAATACAATATCTGTTTTCACTGGATGAGAAGCCAATAAACTCACCGCATCAAGGTCAAGCATAGTAATAACGTCTGCTTTTGCAGAAGCTACATGCACACCAGCAGCTACGCTTATGGGACCTTCTAGCATACAGCCAATCATACATTTTACACCAAAACTTTTTGAGAGGTCTGCTAACGCTAATGCCTGTGAAATGCCAGCTGTTTTGGCTAGTTTAATGTTCACGTAGTCTATGGCTTGCATCTCTAGTAGTTTTCGTGCATCTTTCACAGAGAAAATACTCTCATCAGCAAGTAGGGGAGTTTGTACTCTTTCTTTAATGTATTTAAGTCCTTCAAAGTTATCTGCGGCTACAGGTTGTTCTATGAACTCTGCGATGATATTTTGCTTCTCCAAAGCGTGAAGAAGTTCTACAGATTCTTTCGCACTCCAACCTTGATTTGCATCGAGTCTTAGTTTGATATTTTTATTTAATGTTTTATAAATTTCTGTTACTCTTTCCACATCTTTTTGTGGGTTAGAGCCTATTTTTATTTTGAGTGTGTCATAGCCAAGGGCTATAGCATTATGGCAGTCAGTTATCATTTTGTCTATCTCATCCATACTTATGGTAATGTCTGTACGAAACTTTGTTTGTATACCGCCTAACATACGGTACAGTGGGAGTTTTTTTGATTTTGCCTTCAAATCATATAGTGCAATTTCAAGGATAGATTTGGCAGTAGTGTTTTTTAATATTAAATTATGTATATTTTTTAATATAATATCAAACTCTTCTATTTCTCTGTTGAGTATATGAGGCTTAATGTATTCTATAGTTGATCTAATAGAGCCTAGGGTCTCTCCAGTTATTTGTGGAGTAGGTGCACCTTCTCCATAACCAAAAGTACCATTATCACACTCTATAATGACGACTAAATCTTCTAAAATGTCTACACGACGTAACGAAGTTATAAAAGGGGTTTTTAGTGGAGCTTTAAGAAGTTTTGTATAGATATTTATAATTTTCATGTATCTACTTTTGAATGTTTGTAATGATTCAAATAAGAGAGGGGAAGAAAGCTACCTCATGCCCTTATAAGCTTTTTAAAACAAGTTTTCTCACCATGGTTGATACAGTGATGTCATCAAGCTCTGCAAGACTTTCAAGTTTCTGCATCTCTTCTGTAGTCAGATATACAGCAATTCTTTGATCTCTTTTAGGTTTTGTTGATTTTGGACGTCCACGTGGTATTTGTGCATGACCTCCATCCTCTATTGTTTTTTTATCTTTTGTAATAAGTTTATTTATATCAAATTCCATATTCTTCTACCTCGTCAACTTTTTTTAGCCATTTTATAATTTTCGCATAATCTTGAAAGACACCCTTGTATTGACTTTTGGTTAGACCACTTTCACCGTAAAGTTCAGTGATGGTTTTTCCAGAGTGTATACTGTTAGTGATAATTTCACTTTCTCTTAAATGTATGATGTCTTTTCCTAAACCTTCAAGTGCTTGAAGGGATTGTTTATATTTCAATAATTTACTTTGTTTTACTCTATTAACAATGATGAGTATATTATCACAATATCGATAAACTTCCATTACAGTGTTAATTGTTCTTTTAATAGAATTTATATCTAATGTGGTCGGTACAACTATAGCATGGCTTCCTTTAAAAATGTCTATAATCCCTGGGTCAATGTATCCACCAAGGTCATAAACAACATCATGTTCAATAAGTTCTACTGTATCCATGATTTTTGCTTTGTTTGGGTATATTTCTTCAATAACAGAGTCATCATTTGAAAGAAGAGGGTAGTTCAAGTCTTTGGCAATAGAAAAGGCCAATGATGTCTTTCCTGTACCACCTTTTTTATTGAAAAATGTTATAACGTTATGCATAAAAATCCTTAGTAATAATGAGGTAAGGAATAATATCATTACTTAACTTTAAATAATAATATTTAGCATATAAGATATTAGTTAAGTATTATTTAGCATATTATAATACTTTTTAAAAAAATGCTAATATTGTCGGTGTACAGTACTACATATGATTAAATAAAAGTACTTAAATAGTTTATTTAAACTTTATTAGTTATTATTTAACATTAATTATTATTAATTAATATTTGAAATTATTTCCAAAACCTTCCCCACCATCAAGCCACCAAAGGTACCGAATATATACCCCATCATCGCCATGAGTACACCTATGGGGATGAGGGCTTTTGAGTAGGCTGAAGCCAAGATGGGAGCTGAGGCTACGCCCCCTATGTTGGCTAGCGAGGCGACACCTAAGCTAAAGAGGTCAAGTTTAAAGAGCTTAGCAAAGATGACCATGATAATCACGTGTATAAAGATAATGACAAACCCTGCGAAGATGTAAAGAGGAGCCTCGGTGAGTTCTGCAAAGTTGGCACGGCTTGCTATGAGGGCTACTATGAGGTAGAGCATGATATTGGCTAGTTCTGAGGAGCCTGATATTTTGGCTAGGGGTGTCATAGCAAAGAGTATGCCTGTAAGCGTAGCGAGTATGACTACCCACGTGGTGGCAGTGAGGAAGTCTGTGGTGGGTAAAAAACTTGCTCCATACTGTGTCAAAGAGGAGACAAAGAGGGCAGTACCCAGTAAAAAGAAAAGCCCATCAAAGCGTATGGGCTTTTTGTCTGCTTCTTTTAGGGCTAAGCGTTTGCCTACTTCATCGAGGACAGAGGTATCTGCTTTTGTCCATGAGTTAAAACCTTTAGCAAAAGGTACGAGGGTTAGGAGTATCATGACCCAGATGGCGTAGTCTATGGAGTCTATGAGTAGGGTGTAGCCCATGGCAGCATCGGGGAGGTCTAAAGCTCCTTGTATGGCTACCATATTTGCTGTGCCTCCCATCCATGAGCCAGAGAGTGCGGCAAAGGCTTTCCAAGACTCTGTACCAAAAGAGGTATGAAAAAGGGCGAACATCCCTACAAAACCAAGACCTATACTTACAGAGGCTAGAAAGAAAGTGAGTAGCATCTTTTTGCCTAGTTTGACTATCTCCCTCATGTCGGCAAGTAGGAGCATGAGAAATATCATCGCAGGTAAAAGGTTTGACTTTACGCTCTTGTAGGCAGCAGTTACTGACGCTGTTTTCTCCCACACTCCAAAGGTAGAAGCGAGCATCACTACAAAGTAGATGATGACAATGGCAGGCAGGTAGTCAAAGAGCTTATGTTGAGTTTTCTTCTCTATGTAGACGATGCTTGAGGCGATGAGCATCAGTACAGCAAGGTAGGTAAAACCATTTTCTATCATCTGATATCCTGTTTTATATTTATTAATATCTTAATCAAGTAGCCCAAGCCCTAAAGCACGTATCTCTTTGTGTTTATGAAAGGCAAAAGTGTTGTACTCTTTTGTCTTGGGTTCTATGAGTATGATGTTTTTATCTGTATTTTGCACATGGGTTCTACTTTGGTTTGCTATGAGTAGACGCATGGACTTTTCAAACATTTGTATGACATTGGCAGTTTTGAAAAAGTTGTCTGGTAGTTCTTTTTCAAAAGAGTTAGCACCCAAGACATCTACAGCCAGTACATCATCAAAGCTGGCTTCATTGACCCCTAGGTTTTCACACAAAAAGCCATCACCATAGATGTCACCCTCTATAGTATGCTCATCAAAGACACCAGGTATCGCCATGGTTGCTAGTACGGCATCTTTAATGTAGATATCATCTTTGGAAGTAAAAACACGTTTATTGCCATTGAGAAGATTTGTGGCGATGAGTTTGAGGGGAATGATGGTCTCTTTCATCTTTTTACTTCCAAAAAGTTGGGTAAAGATGGCTTCTATCTTGCTGTTGTCCACAATGGCATTGCCCGAAAATGAGAACTTTACCCACTTTGTAAGAGAAGTAAATGCTTGTATCTCTCTATATATCTGAGCTTCATCTAAACCAATGGACACACAAGCAGCCACGATGCCACCCATGCTTGTACCCACAAGTTCTGAAGGCACAAGACCTTTTTGCTCCAAATCATGTAGTACACCCAAATGAGCGATGCCCAAGGCACCCCCACCAGAGAGTACAAGTGTAAAGTCTTTTGTTTTGAGGTTTTTTATCATAACTTTATTATATACTAAAAGTCTTATCGGTAGTTTGCTATACTTGTAGCATAGACTTGGGAGAATGATTTTATGACAGCAACACAATATTTACTAACCTATGTTGTTATTATCGTCGGTGGCTTGCTTGTTTTTACAGCCATAGGGCATATACTCTACCAAAAACGCTCTCCTACAAGCATGATATCGTGGATGCTTGCGATTATTTTTTTACCCTTTATCACAGTACCTCTTTACTTTGTCATCGGCATACGTAAACGTGAGTCTAAACGCAAAAAAGGGTATGTAGAGTTTTACCAGTCTAAGTCACGTCAGAACTACACCATAGATGTCTCAAATCATAGCATCTTGAGTATCTTGGAAAAAAATGGCATCCCTCCTGCAACCAAAGGCAATACTTTTGAGCTTATCACCTCGGACACAGAAGCGTACACGAGGATGTTAGCAGAGATAGAAAACGCTACACAGTGCATAGATATCTGTACCTATGTCTTTGTGTTTGACAAAACAACCAAAGTACTGCTTGAAGCCTTGAGAAAAAAAGCAAGTGAAGGGGTGAGGGTACGTTTGCTCTTAGACTTAGTAGGCTCACTGGGTGCGTATGTCAACCAAAGAGGATTTAAAGCACTCAGAAATGCTGGAGCAGAAGTGGCATTTTTTGTACCTATCTTGAAGCGTCCTTTGCAAAACTACATCAACCTACGCAACCATAGGAAGATTTACATTTTTGACCAAAAGACGCTGCTTAGTGGTGGTATGAACCTTAGCGACGAATATATGGGTGCAGATGATGGGACTAAGCGTTGGGAAGACTTGATGTACGCACTAAAAGGGCCTTCGGTGGATGACTTTTATGCTATCTTTCATAACGACTGGGTCTATGCAACCAAAGAAGATGAGAACCCTGTGTTTATACATGACGAACACCATACAGGAGAGCAGATAGTCCAAGTCGTCCCCTCTGGTCCAGACATACCCAAAGATGCACTCTATGAAACACTGCTCAATGCCATCTACAATGCCCAAGAACGCATCTGGATAGTCACTCCATACTTCATCCCTGATGACAACATGGTACAAGCACTGGTCATCGCGAAGCATAAAGGGGTAGATGTGAAGCTCATCACCCCTAAACACTCAGACCATTTCTTTGCAGATATGGGAAGAAGCCCCTACATGAGAGAGCTAGATGACATAGGTGTAGATGTTGTGTTGTATGAAGGTGAGATGCTCCATGCTAAAGCCATACTTTTTGACAGTATAGGGGGTATGGTAGGCTCTGTTAACCTAGATAACCGTAGTCTTTTTTTGAACTATGAAGTGGTTACTTTTGTCTATGCCGATGCGTTCATAGAAAGCATAGAGTCTTGGATGCAAGGTCTCATGCAAAATGCATCAAGAGGGATGAAAAAACCAAGTAAAGTGCGTGAAGCTGTAGAAAATGTCATGAAAGTGTTTGCCCCTTTACTCTAATGTTTAAACCCTCAAAGCTTCACCATACATCTTGTCAAGGTTTAGCCTGTCGTACCTTTGTGCCTGAGAGATTTTCTCTGATGTGTTGGAATGTCTATAAAAACAACACCAAACACCCTGACTTTACACCGTTTTTAGCTCGTTATGAAAAGTCTTTAGATTTTATGCTTTTTCAAGAAGCAAATTTCATGGATGCCAAAGCCTTTGATTTTTGTGACTTTGCCTTTGATGCAGCAGCAAACCTTGAAGTAAAAGGGGCTTTTTATGGTGTACTTACGGCAAGTAGAGTTGAGTCAACCTATGCACAGGCATACCTCTCTGAAGTGAAAGAGAGTTTTGTTATTTCACACAAAAGCCTACTTGTTAGCTCGTATCCTTTTGCCGATGGAAGCACGCTACTCATCCTCAATATACATGCCATAAACTTTCGTGAAAACCAAAGTTATGACAGAGAGCTGGAACGATTTTTATCTCTTTTAGAAGGACATAAAGGAGCTCTCATCGTAGCGGGAGACTTCAACACTTGGAACAAAAAACGCATGCAAAAACTCGATGAAATACGTGTCAAACTAGGGTTAGATATGGTGCCATTTTCTAAGGCTTCAGGCGTAAAAGTATTTATGGGAAAACAGTTAGACTTTATTTTTTACAGAGGAGTAGAGCTTGTGGAGGCTAAAGCCCTCTCAGAGCATGGTCTCTCCGATCATAACCCACTTTTTGCTACTTTTAAGAAGCTTTAGTTAACGTCTCGCTATTTTTTCTTCAAGCCTTTCTTTTTTATGCCTTTTTTTCTATCTTCTTCACGTTTTTTCTTCTGTGCAGCATAGGTGTACTTACGTTTTTTATCGTAGTCTATATACCCTTTTTTCTCACGTAGAGACTTCTTGCGTGGGCGTGCTTGGCGTGGTTGTTTGTCGGTAATCTCAAAACCTTCCATGATGTCACGTTTTACATTGAGTTTAAGGTGTTTTTCTATGGTGGTAAAGGTGTTGTAGTCGTGGATGGTCAGTAGGGTGATGACCCCACCTTTATGGTTTGCCCGTCCTGTACGTCCTACACGATGGGTAAAGTCATCCGTAAGCTCTGGTAGGTCGTAGTTTATGACCATAGGTAGCTCTGGTATGTCTATGCCCCTTGCAGCGATATCAGTGGCTATAAGTACTTGTGATTTACCAGATTTAAAGAGTGTCAGTGCTTTAGCACGACCCCCACGTTTGATATCACCGTGGATGATGGTCGTCCATATCTCTTGGGACTTAAAGTATTCAAAAAGCTTGTCAGCAGTCTCTTTTTTGTTAACAAATATCAACACCTGACCTACACCCAAATCTTTTACCAGTTTGGCTGCAAGTTCTGCCTTACGTTTCTTGTCTACCTTGTAGGCTCTGTGTTTGATGACATTCACCACATCACGTCTGTTAGAGACTTCTACGATAACAGGGTCGCGTAAAAACTCTTTGGCTAGTTTTTTTACATTTTGGGAGATGGTAGCGGAAAAACACATCATCTGTTTGTTTACTGGGCAAGACTTTAAAATGTTTTTGATTTCTGCTAAAAACCCAAGGTCAAGCATGGTATCTGCTTCATCAAGTATGACGGTGTTTACGTGTTCAAGGTTTATCTTTTTATCGTTTATAAACTCTTGCAAACGCCCAGGCGTTGCTACTACGATGTCCACGCCTTGTTTGATACGTGCTATCTGGTCTGTCTTTTTAGAGCCACCTTGTACCTTGACCGTTTGGATGTCTAAGTATTTAGAAAAGCCCACGATGGTACGAGAGACTTGGTCTGCTAGTTCTATGGTAGGCACGATGATTAAAGCACGTACAACCTTACCATCTTTTTTGACTACTTTTTGTAGTTTGTTGAGTAGAGGAAGCACAAAAGCAGCTGTTTTGCCTGTACCAGATTTAGAAGCCCCAAGTATATCTGCACCTTTCATGGCTGCAGGTATGACCTTGTTTTGTATGGCTGTAGTGTTAGGGTAGTTTTCCAGTGCTACGGCTTTTAGTATGTCTGGATGTAGGTTAAGTTTTTCAAATGCTTTTATAGTGTGTTCCTTAGATGTATTGCTTGTATTATAGCATTTTACATTAAGGAGAGATTATCTTTTACTTTTTTTCTGCATCTTTTATCTTTTGTGCTATATAGGTAGCTGTGGGAACATCAACAGTATTGATGTGTAGTACTATCCATTCTGGTGACTTACGAATGAAGTTTACCACTTTGTTGATGTCACCAAATTTATGCCACTGTTTAAGGGTGATGTCCAAATCGGCAAGAAACATGTCGTGTGCCATCTTGTGCATTTGATAGTTTGGAAAGTTGTATATGTTCATAAGACGTTCTTCATTGGAAAAGTGTGCTTTAACATGTGCAAGATACTCTTCTATTTTCTCTTCTAAAAGCTTTTGTTTCACATCAGACTTGTCCATACTGTATTGTATAGCAAGCTTATCTATCTCATTTAAGATTTTTATCTCATCTTCATGTGTCTTTTGCATTTCTTCAACATCTAGGTATTCAACAGACTCTACATATAGTAATGCCATAGGGGGTATCCTTTTTTATATCTATCATAAACTAAAAGAGTCAAAAATGACTTGATGTATGTCAAGATATAAGATTGAATGTTAAGAATCATTCTTAACATTCACCTGGTTGTGGGTCACTTTGTTCTATTCTCGCATCAAATGTTGGTTCTGTTTGATCAATGTTAAAGCCATTTCTTACACTACCTTTAAATACATCACCTACATAGCCTATGTTATTCATATTTGCTGATTATCTCGTACTTTAACTTAACTACCATTAGTCCGTTTTATTGCTTCAGTGATTATTTTTGCACATTTTATTGGGTTTGATTGCAAAATAAAGTGTTCGCCTTTTACTGTAAAAACATCTATCTCGTCACAAACTTTTTGCCAATCTTTTAAAGATTTATTTGGAACAAGTTTATCATTTGAGGATTGAATATAAGTTGTTTTTAGTTTAATTTTTTGGCTACAATTTTTAAGTTGTGTAATTTCTTTTAATCTATATTGAATTACAGTTGGTGACACAGTTTTGATTGACATATTAAATAGTGCTATAATCTTTCTTTCTACTGAAAAACCTAGAAAAAAAATTCTTGATAAAATAGTAGGTATCTGGAATGCTAATAGTCTACTATAAGGAATAAATTTTAATAAAAAAGGTCTTGGATTTTCTAAAAAAGTAGCAACTAAAATTAAGGATTTTAGCTGTTTTGGTTGAGAAAGTGCAATGTGATATGCTATTGGTCCAGAAAAGGACTCTGCAAGTAAAACAAAATCTTCCTTTGGCAGGTTTTGTTTTACTTGTTCAATAAGTTCATTGTATGACTGTTCTTTATTTAAGGGGTATGTTATGATTTGTACATCTATTGAGTCTGAAAGAACTTCAATTAACGGTGCAAATAGTTTTCCTGTACCATCAAGACCAGGAAGTAGTACAAGTTTCATTTTTTCAGGTTGCCTTTTCGTCTTATATCTATTTATAGATTTATGTGAATAAGGACATTGTGCCCTAATGAAAAATCTATCCCATCAACTCATAAAAATCACCAGGAGCATCCACCTCCAAAAGTACTTTCTTCTCACTCATAGGATGTAGAAAATGCAGTCTCATGGCATGAAGTCCCATGCGTCCACCTTTTTTTCCGTAGCGTTCGTCACCTACTATTGCGTTTCCCATCCATGCCATATGGGCACGGATTTGGTGTTGTCTGCCTGTCTCTATGCGTACTTCTAGTAGGGAGCGTTTGTCATTGCTCTCTAGGGTTTTGTAGTGAGTGATGGCAGGTTTGGCATGTTTGTGTGTGCCTACGTGCATACGGTACTCTTTTTCGTCCAGTCTGAGAGCCTGGCTGATGGTGTCGGCTTCTGTTTTAGGTGTGCCTTCTATCATAGCTAAGTAAGTTTTTTCTGCTACTCCCCACTTTTCCATCACCGCTTCACGTACTTCTTTAGACGTAGCAAAGAGCAAGATGCCTGAGGTGTCACGGTCTAGTCTGTGTACTGGCCAGAGTTGTACTCTCTCATTGCCACGGCTAAGTTGTGTACGAAGCAGGGCTAGGGCATGGTTTTTGTTCTCTTTTACTGTACCTACCGAAAGCAGTCCTGCGGGCTTGTTGATGGCTATGAGGTCTTTATCTTGGTGGATGATGTCTAGTTTTACTTGTTGTGTATTGGTATGGTGTCCTGCACGCTGTGCGATGCCCACACTCACTACATCATCGGGTACGACGATATAATCATGCTTAGTCTGTACATGCCCATTGACAAAAATAGACGAGCCGTGCAAGCGTTGTTTTACCGTCTTTTTAGACCAGCCCCCATTGGTTGCGAGTGTCTCAAAGAGAAAAGGGAGGAGTTTGCTTCGGGTGGTGACTTTGTATTGTTGTGCCATATGTTGTACCTTGTAAAATGTAAAGATATTATACCTAAGCTTTCACATTTTCTCCACAACAAAAAACTATAGTAAATAATCTTAGCGAAAAGGAATTAAACATGATAGACAACACAAGAAGAAATATGATGAAACTTATGACACTATTAGGGCTTACTACGGTTGTAGCTGTCGCAGCACCAGTGAGAGGAAGCATCAAAGAGAGAAAGAGAGTTTTTGAAGCGAACAATAGACCTGTAGGTCAGGGCTATTATGGGTTTGGGGAGACGTGGTAGAGTTACCTTCTCCTCCGACCTCTATACCCACCACGGCTACTACTATTCCCATACCCACGTTTCCCAGAAGTATGACAGCTGTCACAGATACTAAATCTATAAGAAAAATCTAAAATTTTTCCACATTTACGACATTGTTTGGTAAAGTGTCCTTGACGCAAAGAGTTTTCTATGTAACTGTTGAGTCTTATTCTAGCTTGCAACGCTTTCTCTACATCTTGGAAGATATCTGGAAACTTAAAACTAAGCCACAGGTAAAGCGAGATTTCTCGTACTCTGTCTTCAGCGTTGAGCAACATATCATTGGTCTGTGCAAAAGCAGGGAGGTCACGAGGGGGGATGTAGAGTACTTTTCCACCTGCTTCTATTTGTTTGATGTACCTATGAAAGACGGACTCTATGTAGGGAGAAGAGATGCTTGCAGGGGCACAGCTTAGAAAGTAGCGTGTTTTGAGGTCTAGGTGGTACTCATCGACTATGGTGGCTATCTCTAGCATACTGTCTATATTTGCTGCCATAAAGGGGCCGTCAAACTCCATGTTGTCAGCAAAAAATCCTAGGATGGTGGTGATATTTTCTGTTTCGAGTATCTCACCTATGAGCATGACATGCTCTAAAGATGCCATGACAGAGACAGGTAGTTCTATGTCAGGTAAGGGTGCATGAAAAAGTGAGGCTATGGTTGAAAGTGTGTTTTCTTCCAATGCACCCACATAGCCTTTTTCTTCAAAGCCATAGCGTCCTGCACGTCCTGCTATCTGTGAGACTTCCGTAGGCAGCAGTTCGCGTCTGCGTATGCCGTCAAACTTGTTGTCTTTGGCAAAGAGCAGGGTTTTTATAGGGAGGTTTAGACCCATGGCTATGGCATCAGTAGAGACAAGTATCTGACTCTCTCCCTCTCTAAATCGTCTGGCTTCTTCTCGGCGTACTTCGGGAGAGAGATTTCCATAGACCACAGAGACAGAGTAGCGTTCACTTAGCTGTTGTTTGAGTGAGAGTACATCACGACGGCTAAAGGCGACGATGGCAGTCTGAGGTTCTATGCGTTTCATGCTCACAGGGATTTGCATCATGCTTAGTTCATTTTTACGCTCAAAGTGGATGATTTCTAGCTCTTCACCTAGGTACTCACAGAGTTCTTTGACCGCAGGCAGGGCATTGGCAGAGCCTGTGAGTATGACTTTTTTTGCAGGCACACCCATGAGTGCATTTGCCCATGCCCACCCACGGTCACGGTCACTTAGCATCTGTATCTCATCTATGACGCAGACATCAACATGGACTGAGCCGTTCATCATCTCTATAGTAGAAGAGATGTGTGTAGACTCCTCGTCTATGATCTCCTCTTCCCCTGTGATGAGTGAGACATGTACGCCGTTTTTTTGTAGGTTTTCATAGCCTTCAAGTGCTAGAAGTCGCAAAGGAGCGAGGTAGTACCCCGTGGAAGCAGACTCTAGTTCTTTAAGTGCAGCGTAGGTTTTACCCGAATTGGTAGGTCCTACATGAAAGGCTATCTTACGTTTAAGTTGTCGTGCCAAAGGAAAGAGGTTTTTAAAGTCACGAATGGTTTTTGCTAACAACTCTTCGCGTTTTTGTTTTTCTTTAAGTGGTTTGATATACTCACCAAAGTGAAAGAGTATGCGACGTCTGCTTTTTTCTTTAAATTTCAAAGTGTTTGAAGAGCGTATTTGTGGCTCTACAAAACGGACGATGAATTCATGCAGTGTTTCATCAGGAATGTCTAGTTTTCCACTCTCTTCTCTCATCTCTTCGAGCATATCATTGACAGCTATTTTGAAGTGTGCCAAAAGGTCGTCATTGACTCTATTTATATCCTCTTTTACAGGAAGCTCTGCACCTTTCCAAATGAGGTTGTAAAGAAAAGGTTTTTCGTAGGAAACTGAGGTATTGTAATAGAGTACAGTACCAAACAAGTCATGGTTTTTCTCTTTCTCTATGATGATGTGGTCAGTACTTTCAAAGACATCATATTTGTCACTAATATTAGTTAATATCTTTTCGATAATATTTAAACCTAAAGGAGCATGGTAGAGTGCTGCTTCGGGTGGCATGCTTTTGAGTGCTTTGTGCATCTCATCATCTGTTAGGTAGGGGCGTTCTTCTTTATTTACCAAAACTAAAAAAGCATCAAGCTCTTCTTGTTTTTTAGCGATGGTTTCTTCTTTTATGTTACGTAGTTTTTCTATCATCACTTTATCATCAAAATTTGACATGATATCTAGCTCCAATGACTCTGTTTGACACAAAAGTAGTTTATTGAAATCTACCTCTTTGAGTGCAAAAGTAAAGCTATGGTAAAACTCCATCTCATTCATGTTGTTAAACTGTACATCAAGTGCTTTTTCTAAACTGTTTAGCTTGTTTTTAACACGTATGTAGGTCAGTTTGTTTCGTATTTTGTCGGGGGTTATTTTAGAATGTTTTGCATCTATAAAGGCTTCAAGTATGATGTTCTCTTCTTGTGTGGTATGTTCCATGTTTGAGAGTATGCTGATGATTTTACCGACTTTGTCATCGTTGTGTGTTTCTCTTTTTCCAGAGTGGATGGCTTTGTGTGCTTTGGTGAGGTAAGAGACTATCATCTCACGTGTACTGGCTCCTTCTTCACTCCATGCACGACGCAAGGCACGTATCATGTCATCACGTTCGCCAGAGAGTAGCTCTAGTTCTAAGAGCATGACCAGTTCTATGAGCTTGTCTTCATCGATCGTGGTGATACCCTCATCAAAAGGTTGTCCGTTAAAGTAGTTTCGTATTTTATTGTTCAGTTTTATGAGGTATTTTTTCTTTTTCTTTGCCATAGTGACAGTATATCTAAGTTGTTTAAATATTTTGACTTTTATTTGACAATACTATAATACACTTCTAGTAACAAATACACTTCATGATGAATAATAGGGATATGTATGAAAAAAACAAATATAGTATTTACTATTTTATTACACATAGCCCTTTTGAGTTCTTTTTTAGAAGCAGACAATTCAAAACATATGAAAAAGTATTATGTAAATTATAAAACACTTAATATTTCTGATGAATTAGCCAAAAGTATCGCTTTTGGTCTCACTTCTACTACTGGTACAACAAATACTTTAAACTTAAATGGAAGATTTCGTACTTTTTTTAGCTTTTTAGGTATAAATGATAAAACATTTAAAATACTCTTTGATTCAAAGGTATATCTTACAAAGACTGATAATATTAAGAATAATGAAGAATATAGGGTGGATTTGGACTTTGAACAAAGTTTTGATGAGGATTGGCTAGGATATGGAACATTGTCCTGGTTTAAAAATACATTTAAAAATTATGATGCTGTTTTCTATAATAACATAGGGATTGGGAATAAGATACTAAGGGGTGAAATGTACTCACTTACTTTAAAATTTGGTTTAGGATACAATAAAGAAATATATTCCAATACCCAAGCTAATAAAATATATCTTTCTTTAAATCAATATATAGAATACAATTATAAATTTACATCAGAAAACCATTTTTATACGAAGATAGCATTGATAGAAAATATAAAAAATTTCTCAAATGACTATGAGATGTTAAGTATACTTGGCTTTGATTTCATGTTAAGTGAGAACTTCTCATTTTCTATTGAACAAGAGATATATTTTGATGCTTTAAGACCAGAAGGTGATGAGACAGTAGACACAAGAAGTGTTGCGAAAATTGGGTATCGTTTTTAAATGTTACTTTACCATAATACTTCAAATTGAAATATTTTGATTAAGAATAAGCTCAATACGTTGTTAATGACTTGAAACTAAGATGTCGCAAGTCAATGTATCTAACATAGTTGTCGTAAAATTATCTACTAAAAATAAATCTTCTCGATGAGAACATATGTAAAGCATATCAAAAGCATTATTTTGTAAATATTCACTCATCGATATATCTTGTAGATTCCCTTCTATAAAAAATTCACCTGAAAATCCACTCCGTTTTTTTATATCTGCAAAAGATTTTTTCTCTGATTCTTCTATGATTTGAACACTTTGGATGTCTGCTTCCATACCTAGAATAATCATGTAACGATAGTCATACAAAAGTGTAATTTTACTTTTTGAAAAATGTTTTTTTATGCCTTCTATACAAGCATCTGTAGGACTATTTGTATTTAGCATAACTGCAATTTTCGTATACATGTGTGTATTGTTTTTTAAAATAAGAACAGGCTGGATTATTTTATGGAGAAGTCGTTTTGTAATATCTTCATGATATGCAGTAATAATTAAGGTTTCTTTCTCTTCACGTGCCAGTGTCCAGACTCTGTTTTCTGTGTCATCTATCTGCACAAAAACAACGGTTTGTTTTTGCGTTTCAAACATTTCTATTTTTTCTTCAATAGAAGCTTTTATCTTTGCTTTGTCTATGGTTGAATTTTCTGTATCCGAACGAAAATAATCAGGGACATCAAAGAGGGGAGTTTCATGTACATAAAGTATTTGGACTAAGGCATTATATTTTTCTGCAAATGCATATGTTTTCCTTAGCACCTCATCTACCATAGAAAAGTCATTTAAAACAGCTATAATTTTTTGAATATTTCCTTGCATTATTGACTCCTTAATATTGGTCAAATTCTACCTCTTCTTAATTATAGAAAAAAAAGATTAATTCAATATAAATTTAAAGTGCTATATATACTTTAAAGTAGGAGTA
>Ga0256840_1001829_pt1 | contig 19298 bp, 14 predicted proteins | sample 355202metaG_FD_185969 | JGI IMG/M metagenome (GOLD analysis project Ga0256840, IMG submission 185969) | Hydrothermal vent microbial communities from Mid Atlantic Ridge, Atlantic Ocean - 355-202 | ecosystem: Environmental > Aquatic > Marine > Hydrothermal vents | place: Atlantic Ocean: Mid...
GACAAACTCGAGGTCCTTGTTCAGCCGGGCCGTGATCTCGCCATCCCGGTTGACCACCGTGCCAATGGTCCGGCCGTCCACCAGGACCGTGTAGTCCCGCACTGTCCCCTGCAGGCGATAGTTGATGGGCACCTGCTCACCCTGGCTCTCCCCTTCGAGGCGTCTGTCCACCAGGTCCAGGCGGGCCAGGGGTGCTGCCTCGATCCTGCTCTTTTCCTCCGGAGTCATTCCGGCGGCAAGCTGTTGTGCCGCCTCCAGGGCCTTCCGGTACCAGGTCCTTGCTTCCCGGTAATTCCGAACCACCCCTTTGCCATAGAAATAGTAATCCCCGACCTTGAGGGGAGACTCCACGTCTTTGCCGCTGGCTGTGGCCTTCTGAAACCATCTCATGGCCTCGGTATAGTCGCCGCGGGAATCGGCGAGACGGGCGAGCTGGACCATGGCCGGGTAGTTCCCCTCTGCCGCCGCCCTGGCAAACCATTTTCTGGCCTCGCTCTCGGGATCGTCGGACGGCATCACCGAGTGGAGGTAGAGCTGCCCGATATTGGCGAGCAGGTCCGGATCGCCGTCCGGCTGCTCCTCGACGATATCGATCACGACCTGGAAACAGGAGATGCCCTTGTCCCGGTCCGGGTTGACATCGCGGCGCAGGCAGTTGACCTCCTCCGGATAGGCGGGATGATAGCCCGGGGGCAGATCGCCGATATAGAGCTCGGCCAGGAGCAGCAGTCCCTGCAGCTGGTTCCGCTCGGCCGCTTGGTCGAGAAAGTTCAGGGCGGTCCGGCGATATTTGGTCATGTCGCTGCAGGCATATCCGATTGCGCGGGTGTAATACTCGTCACCATTGCAGTCCCAGCAGATCCTGTAGCTGACCTGGCGGTAGACGAGACCGGCGATCACCAGGGTGAGTACCAGTACCAGGGCGAGAGTTATGCCAAGCTTGCGCATGGAATCTTTCCTCCGTCGTGAACCGGATGACCGGTTCAGAAAGTATCGTTCATTGGCGGCCTGATACCCCGCTCACTCGGCTGTTCCCAGTGAGAGCCTGTGGGGATCGCCGTGGCAGTCGAGGCAGCCGGAAAAGTCCTGCAGGATGCCCTGGGAGTGCGGGATGCCGTGGCAGTCCTGGCAGGCCGGTATGGCGCCGTGGCGCTCGGAATGGCAGAAGACACAGCGCAGCATGGAATGGGCCGATCTGCCCTCCTGCAGCCTTGCCCCGATCCCTGCATGACAGCCGGCGCAGATGGTGTTGTCGATCGCGGGTCCATAATGCAGTTCCTGGGGCATGTGTGCCGGATGGCATGATGTACAGCCCTTGTTGTCGACAAAGGTGGTGTGCGGTGTCTCGTGGCACTGGACGCACTTGGGGACGTTGCCGTGGCGCTGACTGTGGCAGTCGTTGCAGGAGAGTTCCGCGTGACTGCCCGGATGCTCTGCAAGCTGACCTGCCTGGTCCGCATGGCAGGTGGCACAGAAGGGCAGGAGCTGATCGATATCCAGGCTTGCCAGGGGGGCATGCGGTTTCTGATGGCACTGCTTGCAGGCGGTCATCTGCTGCGAGTCGCCGTGCGGGTGATCGTGGCAGTCGGTGCAGCGCGGCAGGACATCCTCGTAGCGCAGGCCGCGGCGGAAACTGTGGAAGGTCTCGTGGCACTGGCGGCATGGAACCCGGTGGGCACCCCTGCCCGTCTTGATGGTCATGAAGATCTCGTGATGGCAGTGGGCGCAGTCGATGGTGGTCATCCCCTCGGGCAGCGGTTCCACGTCCTGGCTGTAGGGATCCTCATCCGCGGCCGGCGCGGCGGCGGCCGGGGACAGCAGCGCCAGGCAGCCTGCCAGCAGCAGGGCCGTGACCAGTCCGGCCACTCTTGCTTCCAATCTCCTCATATTCACCTCGTGCTTCCTGGATGTTGACCCGGTCCGCGGTTTATTTCTTCAGGTGATGCGGATTGCCGTGGCACTTGTGGCAGTCCGGGAAGTTCCGGTGCAGTGGTGCGTCATGGGGCTCACCGTGACAGGTACGGCACTTGCGGATGACCTTGTGGCGTCGGGTGTGGCAGTAGACACACTGCAGCCTGCCATGCTTGCTCCTGGTATCCCCTTTCTGGGCCTGGTATTCCTCCTCGTGGCAGGAGCCGCAGAGCCTGGGCGCCACCTTCTTTGCAAAGGCCGGGGGCAGGGGGTAATGGGGCCGATGGCACTTGAGGCAGTCCTCGTAGCGCATGGAGTCGTCATGGCCCTCGTGGCAGTCGAGACAGCTCAGGTGTCGGCCATGGATCCTGTGGCACTGGTTACACTCCTGCTTTCCATGGGCAGTGGGGTGCTTCTTCATGTCCGTGCCGATCTGCGGATGACAGGAGAGGCAGACCGGTCGAACCGATTTGACGTTGCTGAAATCGATCTTTTTCGGTTCATGCGGGTTGTGGCAGCCGGTGCAGTCCTTCATGGCGAAATGCTGCTTCTCGGCCGGGTCATGACACTGGGAGCAGGATGGAATCACATTCTCCTCCCGCGGCGGATGTGCCTGGTGGCAGTCGGTGCAGGCGAGGTTCTCCCGGTGGGCGGCGCCGTTTTCGGCAAAGGTGGTGACGATGTCGCCGTGACAGGCTCCACAGAGGGCAGGATCGATCTCCGTATCCCAGATGTAGCGGTTGGGCTGGTGGGGCCGGTGGCAGCGCAGGCAGTCTTCACGGGTCAGGTCCGGCGCATGTTTTTCGTGACAGTCTGTGCAGGTATCCGACTGACCTTCGGCAAGCCCGTGCCGGTGATGGCAGCTGGTGCAGTCCTGCTGCGAGTGGGCGCTCGGTATCTCCTCCATCTGGTTGTTGATGTCGGTATGGCAGGTGATGCAGACCGGCCTGGCGTCACCGAGAACGGCAAAGTCGGTGATGATGGGGGCATGGGGCTGGTGGCAGCCGGTACAGTCAGGGGTGGCGAAATGGGGATTGTCGGCCGGGTCATGGCAGTTGGAGCACTCGGGAATGACGGCCTCGCCTGCCGGGGGATGCCCCTCGTGACAGTCGAGGCAGGTGATCTCGTTTTTGTGGGCCGATTCCTGGCTGCGGATGGCCCTGACCTCGTCGAAGTGGCATTTGATGCAGTCCTCTTCGGTGAGCGGCAGCGGCCGGACCTCTGCCAGGGCCGTGGACCCCAGCCATATCACTCCAAGAAAACACAGACCGGCGATCAGTCGATTTCGTTTCATCCCTGCTTCCTCTTGGTCCTCGGGCGGACCTCGTCTTGCGTTGAATCGTCAGGTCCCCCGGTGGATATCTGGCCGGAGGGCGCAACCGGCGGGACCGTACGGAAACGCCGGCCGGAAGATGAATTTCCGGCCGACGACAGGTTCATGCCTGCGGTATGTTCATCTGGCCTGCCGGACCGGGGTCACCTGGCCAGGTTGTGCGGATCCCGGTGGCAGGTGACGCACTCGGGGAATTTTTCGTGCATGTAGGGGTCATGCGGCTGGTCGTGGCAGTCGACACAGGGGGTGATCTTGCCGTGCCGGCCATCGTGACACTCCACGCAGCTCATCTCGCTGTGTTTGCTGCCCGATTCCGCCAGGGTGGCGGAGATGTCCTCGTGACAGCTTGCACAGTAGGCCACGGGTATGTCTTCGCCATAGGTGATGTCCGTGGGGCTGTGCGGCTTGTGGCACTTGAGGCAGTCGTCGATGGTCATGTCGGACGAGTGTCCCTCGTGGCAGTCGAGACAGGTCTGGTACTGTCCCTGGCCGAGGCCATGCTGGTTGTGACAGGAGTTACAGTCCTGGTCGGCATGGGCACTGGGATGGGCTGCCATCTCCTCGCCCTTGCCCGGGTGGCAGGTGAGGCAGGCGGGCTTGGTCTCGGCCACGGTGGTGAAGGTGATGTTCAGCGGGTGGTGGGGATTGTGACAGGATGTGCAGCCCTGGAGGGCGAAGTGGTCGCTTTCGCCCGGATCATGGCAGTTGGAACAGCTCGGAATGGTGTCGGTGCCCGCGGGCGGGTGTTCTTCGTGACAGCCGGTGCAGCCGACCTCCTGGTGCGCTTCGCCATGGGCATCGAGATCGCTTGCGATATCGAAGTGGCATTTGACACAGTCGGCATCGGTGAGCGGCACCGGTTGCAGGTCTCCGCTGTTCTCCGCGGTCTCGCCGGCTCCGGAGGACTGGTCGGTGGCCTCCCGGTTGTTGGCAGTCTCCTGGTCAGCGGCAGGGGCCTCGGCCGGAGCGGCAGCCTGGACAGTCACCGCTTCGGCGGCAGGCGCGGCCCCGGTGGCCTGGTCCGCGGCCGGAACCGGGACCGTTGTCATGGACACAAGACCGAAGAACACCAGTATTGGCAGCACTCTCTTCATCTCTCCCCCTCTTCAAAGAATCATAACCTCGGGACATACGGTTTGCCGGCGGCCGCCCACAGTGCAGGACACAGGAAATTGATGGCAGGATCGGCCCGACACCGGCAAAATGAACCATTATTCAGTAGGTAGCAAATATCTACCAAAAAAGCAAGGTGATAAGAGGGTGGGTTCCGATTTTTCAAGACAGCCGGCCGGGGTGGGGCACGGGGCAGGGGAATGATCGGCAACCTGCAGGAAAGGTCAGTATCCTGCCGGGATCACGATGCGGAAACGGCATGGGCAGGCCGGTTGGTGGAAGGGCGAGTTGCGGTATTGTAACTGACGTTTCAGGAGGCCGGGAATGTAAGAGTTCACCGCTATCAGCAACTACCTGAAAATAACGACACCTTTGGTACACGTTCAGCAGTGCGTCAGCTGTGCGTGGTCGTGGCTGGCCGTCCATAGTACAGCTATGCGGCCAGCCGCGAGCGCGTGCAGATGGCGGTCTGCAACGGAACGTGATGCGGAACGATATTGGGGGAAATGTCCTGCCTCCTGGACGGATGGAGCTCTCGTTTGGCGGGAACAATGTTTTCTTGCCGGATGGTGCGGAATTTGCTTGGCGTGGTGTGTCAGGGATTCGACCTGATGATCCAGGAAGATGAAACAGGAGACAGGCGCGTGGCACAGGGCAGGGCAATGTTCAGGACAGGGAGCGGGTGGGCGCTGTTCTTTCTGCTTTTCCTCTGCGCCGTCACTGCCAGGGGGACGGACTACTACGTCGATGGCCTCAACGGCAGTGACGATGCCACCGGCGGCATCTCGGATCCTTTTCTCACCGTGAACCGTGCCATAGGCGCGACAACAGGGGCGGATGTCATCCATATCCGTCCGGCCGTTTACCATGAATCCGTGGCCCTGGTAGGGCCGTCCCGGCGCGGCCTCAGCCTGGTCGGCGTGGTGGAAGGCGGCCGCTACCCGGTGCTTGTCTCCGCGGATCCGTCTCGTCACACCGTCGTGGCCAGGAATTTCAGCGGCAGGATCGAGAACCTGGAGGTCACCGGCGCCATGGATGCCATCGGCATCAACCTGATCGGCGACGATGACGGCGTGACCACGGGTCGGGTCGTCGGCTGCCGGGTCCATGGCAACCGGATCGGCATCCACCTCACCACCCTGGGCACCAACCGGAGCTGCAATCCCCTGATCCGGGGCAATGTCATTTATGAAAATATCACCCGCGGTATCGGCTTCATGAACAATGCCACCGGCACCGCCGACAGCAACGATGTCCATCACAACGGCTCCGGCCTCGAGGACAGTTCCGGCATCGGCATCAGCGGCCATGCGGCGCCGACCCTGGTCAACAATATCATCCGTGTCAATTCCAACGCCGGCATCTCGATCCGCGACGCCGCCGCACCGGTGATCGTTCACAATGCCGTCACCCACCATGCCGTTGCCACTGGAAGCGTGGTCGGCACCGGCATCAGGGTGCAGCAGAATATGGGGATCGACACGCTGCTGATCAGCAACAATATCATCGCCTGGAACATCCATGGCCTGGTGAGCCAGGGGGGACGATCCTGCGGCGGCAACCGGTACAATCTCTTCTGGCAGAACAGCGGCACGGACTACAACGGGTTTATGCCGGGGCCGGGCGCGCTTGCCGCCGATCCGCACCTGGTCGATCCGCAAAACGGTGACTTCCATCTCCGCGCCGGTTCCCCCTGTATTGATGCCGGGGAGACGCCGGCCCCGGACGATCACGACATGGAGGGCGACAGCAGACCCAAGGGGGATGGCCCCGACATCGGCCCGGATGAATTCCGGCCGGGGGACACATCGGGTGGCGGCTCGCAGGGCTCCGGCGGCAGCGGCCACCAGCCGCCGCCTGCCATGGAGCGGGCAATGCAGCCCGTCTATATACTCCTTCTCAGGTAAGTGGGAACCCTCCGGCATCCCCTCTGCGCACCTTCTGTTTCCCTTTCCTAAGGTCCATGGTATAGTTGCTGCCATGGTCCGGACGCGGCAACGGCCAACGGGCCGGTCACCTTCCTCTTCCGCCGCCTGCCACGAGGCTCAGTATACATTATGCAGATCCCGCTGCTCACGGACATTATCATTATCTTCGGACTTGCGGTCGCTGTTCTGCTGCTGTTTCACTTTCTCCGCCTGCCGGCCGTGGTCGGCCTGCTCCTGACCGGTACCGTGGCCGGGCCACACGGGCTGGGCCTCATCGATGCGGTACACGAGGTGGAGGTCCTGGCGGAGATCGGCGTCATCCTGCTCCTCTTCACCATCGGTATCGAGTTTTCCTTCAAAAAACTCCTGGAGATCAGGAAACAGTTCCTGATCGGCGGTTCGCTGCAGGTGGGGCTGACCCTGCTGGCGGTGTTCTTCCTTGCGCGGCGGTTCGGGACCCCGGCGCCGGAGGCCGTGTTTTACGGCTTCCTGGCCGCCCTCTCCAGTACCGCTATTGTCCTGCGGATGCTCCAGGAACGCGCCGAGATGGATACCCCCCATGGCCGGGTCGACCTGGGGATCCTCCTGTTTCAGGACGTGATCATCGTGCCCATGATCCTGGTGACGCCGCTTCTGGCCGGCAACCGGCCGGACCGGATCGATTCCGCGGTCTATCTCTTTGCGGCCAAGGGGGTGGCCATCGTCGTCCTGGTCCTGGTCGCCACCCGGTGGCTCATGCCCTGGCTGCTGCGCCAGGTCGCCCGCACCCGCAGCAGGGAACTGTTCCTCCTCTGCGTGGTCACCATCTGCCTGACCATTGCCTGGCTCACCGCCAGCGCCGGTCTTTCACTGGCCCTGGGGGCCTTTATCGCCGGTCTGATCATCTCCGAGTCAGAGTACAGCCACCAGGCTCTGGGCAATATCCTGCCCTTCCGCAACGTCTTTACCAGCTTTTTCTTCGTCTCCATCGGCATGCTGCTGGATACCGGCTTCCTGCTCGGCAACCTGCCCGCCATTCTCATCGGTTCGCTGGCCGTGCTCCTGCTGAAAGGCCTGATCGCCGGCAGCGTCACCATTCTCCTGGGCCTGCCCCTGCGCAGCGCCATCCTGGCCGGCCTGGGCATCTGCCAGGTGGGCGAGTTTTCCTTTATTCTCTCCCGGACCGGGGTGGAACACGGTTTTCTCACCGACCACTACCAGATCTTCCTGGCCGTGGCCGTGCTGACCATGGCCGCGACCCCGTTCATCATCACCCTGGCACCCCGCCTGGCCGACCGGATCACCCGCCTGCCTCTGCCGGTCAGGCTGCGGACCGGTCTCTGGCCCATGGCGGAGAGGTCCGAGGCCGGAGAAGAGCTCTCCCACCACCTGGTGATCATCGGCTTCGGCCTCAACGGCAGGAACGTGGCCCGCTCTGCCGGCATGACAGGAATTCCCTACGTGATCATCGAGATGTCGCCGGATACGGTGCGGCAGGAACGGGAAAAGGGAGAGCCGATCCTCTACGGCGACGCCATCCACGAGGAGGTGCTGCGCCAGGCCGGGGTAGGGGAGGCGACCGTGGTGGTGGTCGCCATCAACGATCCGGCCGCCACCCGGGAGATCACCGAAAACGTCCGCCGTCTGACCGGCAGGGCGCATCTCATCATCCGCACCCGCTATCTGTCCGAGATGCAGGCGCTCTACGATCTGGGCGCCAACGAGGTGATTCCCGAGGAGTTCGAGACCTCGGTGGAGATCTTCTCCCGGGTCCTGGCAAAATATCTCATCCCGCGGGCCGAGATCGACAGGATCGTCAGCGAGCTCCGCGCCGACGGCTACGAGATGTTCCGCGACCTGTCCCGGGATACCTCGTCACTGGCCGGTATCCATCTGCACCTGCCCGATGTCGAGGTCGCTTCCATGCGGGTGGAGGAGGGGGCCGCGGTGGCGGGCTGCTCACTTGCCGAACTCGCCTTTCGCCGCAGGTACGGGGTGACGGTGCTGGCGGTGCGACGCGGCCGGGAGACCTTTTCCAGCCCTGACGCGGACATGCCCCTGCAGCCGGACGACGTCCTCTATCTCATCGCCTCACCGCAGCAGCTTGCCGCGGTCGACCACCTGTTCCGCACCTGAGGGATATTTTTCCCGATGCCGGTCCGCCGGCCTACTCCAGGGTGACCGGGGTGACAAAGCCCGGCGGCTTGACCGCCAGCACCGAGCAGCCGATGGAGCGGAGGATGCTCTCGGCGGTATTGCCCATGATGAAGCCCGGGATACCGGTCCGGGCCACCGTACCCATCACCACCAGGTCGGCGTCCACGTCACGGACCAGTTGCGGGATCACCTTGTGCGCCTCGCCCTTGATGATATGGATGTCCGGTTTGAGAAAGTCCAGGGTATCGCTTCCCAGCGAGGCGGTGAGTTCCTTCATCAGCTCCCGGACCTTGATTTCGTGCTCCTGCTTCTGCCGTTCCACCCACCCGGCCACCTCGCTGTCCCCGGCAAAGCTGAAGCGCGGCGTGTTGAGGAGGCTTTCACCCCACGCGGTCCAGGCATGGACGATGTGCAGATCGCCGGACTCCGACAGGGCGAGGGACGAGGCCATCTCCAGGATCTGGCGGTTCAGGGCGGTGATGGTGTCGGCCTCCTCCGCGTCGGCGACATCGACCGCGGCCACGATCCGCTCATACCTGTCCCTGCCGTCGTCCTGCATGATCCAGACCGGGCAGGGGCATTTGCGCAGCAGGTGCATGTCAGTGCCGCCGAACAGGCGGGCATGGAAACCGCCACCCTCTTCGGCGCATTTCATGACCAGATCATGGCCGCTGCGCAGGACCTCACGGACAATACCGGGAAAGACCCTTTCCTCGATGATCTTCCCCCGGACCGGGACATTGGTTTCCAGGTCCCTGATCATCGTGTCGAGTTGCTGCTGCCGGTCCCGGACCAGGGCATCCCGCAGCCTGGCATAGAGAGAGTCGCCTCCCTCGCCCCCCCTTCTGGGCAGATCCAGGGCCATGACCATGGTCAGGTCGGCCTGGTTATGCCCGGCCAGGGTGAGGGCCCGGCGCAGGGCTGTATCCTGTCGGCATGTATCGTCGACGACAAAGAGAATGTGCTTGAAGCGTTTCATGGAGTTTCCTCCCTGCCGGTTGGCGGTGAAATACAGGGTTGGGCGTCAGGCGCCGGCTGCTGCCGTACTGGAGCGACGCAGCTTTTTCTCCAGCTCGACGATCAGGTAGGTGGCCGCACCGGCCAGCACGATCCTGCCCCACGAGGCGGCATCGATGGCACTGGACTGGAAGAGGCGGTTCATCAGCGGCAGGTAGGTGTAGACGACCTGCAGCAGCAGCATGGAGGTCACGCCGGCAAAGACCCACATGTTGCTGAAGAAACCGAGCTGAAATACCGACCTGGTGAGCGAGCGGCAGTTGAACAGATAGAACAGCTCCATGATCACGAAGGCGTTGACCGCCACGGTACGCGCCTGCTCGAGGCTTGCGCCCGCGGCCCGTTCCCATTCGAAGAGCCCGAAGGCACCGATGAGCAGCAGGGTGCCGACCAGAAAGATGCGGATGATCAGTTCGGTGGTCAGGATCGGGGTGCCGGGTTCACGTGGCGGCCGCTCCATGATCCCCGGTTCCCTGGGCTCGAACGCCAGCATCAGCCCCAGGAAGCCGGCCGTGGTCATATTGATCCACAGGATCTGCACCGGCAGGATGGGCAGGGTGACACCGAGGAAGATGGCCGCCATGATCACCAGTCCCTCGCCCAGGTTGGTGGGCAGGGTCCAGACGATGAATTTGGTCAGGTTGTCGAACACGCCCCGGCCCTCCTCCACCGCGGCCTCGATGGAGCTGAAGTTGTCGTCGGTGAGCACCATGTCGGCGGCCTCCTTGGCCACGTCGGTGCCGGTGATCCCCATGGCCACGCCGATGTCGGCCTGCTTGAGCGCCGGCGCATCGTTGACGCCGTCACCGGTCATGGCCACTACATGACCGAGCGACTGCAGAGCGCGGACCAGGCGGATCTTCTGCTCCGGCGTCGCCCTGGCAAAGACATTGGTTTCCTCCGCCGCCATGGGCAGGTCCTGGTCCGGGATCTGTTCCAGCTCGCTGCCGGTAAGAACACCACCCGGACCGGTGACGTCGACGGGGCCGCTGTAGAGACCGATCTGACCGGCAATGGCCGCCGCTGTCGTCGGGTGGTCACCGGTGATCATCTTGACCTTGATGCCGGCGGTGCGGCAGACCTGGACCGCGGCCACAGCCTCGGCCCGGGGCGGATCGATCATCCCCTGGAGGCCGAGAAAGGTCAGGCCCGAGGCCACGTCCTCGTGGTGGATCTCGCTGCTTTCCGGGGGCAGTTCCCGGCGGGCAAAGGCGAGCACCCGCAGGCCGCGGGCCGCCATCCGGGTGACCTGGGCCTGCACCGCGTCGCGGTCCAGCTCCGTACTGGTGCCGTCCGGGTCGAGGGCCCTGTCGCAGCGGGCCAGGACCTGTTCCACCGCGCCCTTGAGATAGACCAGGCGCGGTCTGCCCACCCCGGCGTCGTGCAGGGTGGCCATGTACTGGTGCATGGATTCAAAGGGGATGGCATCCAGGCGGGGAAATTTTGCCGTTTCCTCGGCATCGATACCGGCCTTTGCCGCGGCGGCCAGCAGGGCGCCCTCGGTGGGGTCGCCCTGGACCTGCCATGCGCCGTCGCGTTCCAGAAGCCTGGAGTCGTTGCAGAGTACCCCGGCGCGCAGACATTCGGCCAGGGCCGGCGCCATGGTCTCGTCCCGGCCGTCCTGGCGGACGATGCGGCCCAGCGGCGCATAGCCGGCGCCGCTGACCTCGTAATGGACGCCTCCGGCGACAATGGCCTGGACGGTCATCTGGTTTTCGGTGAGCGTGCCGGTCTTGTCCGAGCAGATCACCGTGGTGCTGCCCAGGGTCTCCACCGCGGGCAGCTTGCGGATGATGGCCCGTCGTCTGGCCATCCGCGCCACGCCGATGGCCAGGGTGATGGTGACCGCGGCCGGCAGTCCCTCGGGAATGGCGCCCACGGCCAGGGCCACCGCGGCCATGAACATGTCAAAGAGCGACTGGCCGCGCAACAGGCCGACCGCCACCGTCACCGCGGCCAGGCCGAGGATGGCCCAGAGCAGGATATGGCTGAACTGGGTGATCTTTTTGGTCAGCGGTGTCTCCAGGTCCTGGGCCGACGAGATGAGCTGCGATATACGGCCCACCTCGGTCCGGTCGCCGGTGGCGACCACGACACCGGTGGCCTGGCCGTAGGTGACCATGGTGGAGCCGTAGACCATGTTGCGCCGTTCGGCCAGAACTGTCTCCGCCGGAAAGGGCTCGCTGCTCTTCTCCACCGGCACCGATTCGCCGGTCAGGGCCGATTCGTCCACCTGCAGCTCCCTGCAGCGCAGGAGGCGCAGATCGGCCGGAGCCTTGTCGCCGGCCTGGAGCAGGACGATGTCGCCGGGGACCAGTGCCGTTGATGGGATCCGTTGTTTCTCGCCATCGCGGAGTACCGTTGCCTCGGCCACCATGGTGTCGGCCAGGGCGGCCAGGGCGTTTTCCGCCTTTGCCTCCTGGATGTAGCCGATGATTGCATTGACCAGGACCACCCCGAAGATGACGCCCGAGTCCACCCATTCCTGCAGGCCGGCCGTGACGATGCCCGAGGCGATGAGGATATAGATCAGGGGCTGGTGGAACTGGAGCAGGAACCGCAGCCAGGCGGGCCGGCCGCGTTTTGCCGTCAGGGTGTTGGGACCGAATTTCTCCTGCCGCTGCCGGACCGTATCTCCGGTCAGCCCACTGTCCGGGTCGGTCTCCAGCCTGGCGATGACATCACCCGCCGGCAGGCTGTGCCAGCGGGTATTCTCGGAGAGCTTCATGGCAAGGCCAGGGGTCCTGTTCTGGTCATTCAATGGTCACCCCGCCGTGCTCTTCCCCGGCACCAGGATACCATTCCAGCTCGATCTCGATCTGGCGCTTGATGCCTTTGCGTTTCTTCTGCTCATCCTCGACCTTGAGTTCCAGGGTCATGTGCTGCGGAAAATCGAGCACCACCTCTTTTTCGCCCTGACGCAGGGTCATGTGTCCCTGCTCGATGCGATCGGCTACAGAGCGCAGCAGGGAGACGATCTCCACCCGGCTCTTCTTTTCCTCGCTTTTGAACAGAATCTTTTCACGTCCCATGGTGTCTATACCTCCACTGCTGGTTTTGTTGTCATTGTCTCTGGTGTCGGCACGCTCATGTTCCTGTCTCTTCCCGGCTGGCCAGCAGCTCCTCTGCCGCTGCGCTCTGCCGGCGGCGGATGGCGCGAATCGGTGTGGAGCGGCGCCGGTCGAGCTCGCGGGCAACGGCACGGCTCACCCGGTCGGCACACTGGTTGAGGACCGACATGCTGTCGCTGCCATTGCCCTGGACCATCACCTCGCCGCCCTGGCGCAGCCTGACCACGATGAGGCATTCCTTGTCGTGTCCGCCCCTGGGGCCGTTGATGTCGGTGATCCGAACCGTCACTCCACCGATGGCATGGTCGAAGCGGCTGAGGGCATAATGGAGACGCCGTTCCATGGCCGTGGCCGTATCCTGGGAGAACTCCACCTGGCGGCCCGTGATGCTGATTTGCATTCTCTGCTCCTGTTGTGTGTGGTTTTTCCTGGAATTGACAGACACCCATCGCCTGTCCCGTGACAAGTTTCGTTTCCTGGTCACTGTCAACAGGATAACCATGAAATTGATTTTGAACAATTTGAAAAAATTTGTATGCTCTTTCGAAAATACCAAACATCAGGGAAGCGGCATGGAATGGCTCAACTATCATCATCTCTACTATTTCTGGACGGTCATGCGCGAGGGATCCATCACCGCTGCCGGCAGACGGCTGCACCTGGTGCCGGCCACGGTCTCCTCCCAGGTCACCCGCCTGGAGGAATCCCTGGGCGGCAGGCTCTTTGTCCGTTCGGGACGGGGTCTGGAGCCGACCGATCTGGGGCGGCATGTCTATCGCTATGCCGACGAGATCTTCTCCATCGGTCGCGAACTTATGGCCAGCCTGGACAACATGGCCGACAGCGGCAGGATTCCGCTGCGGATCGGGGTGGAGGATGTGCTGCCCAAGACCGTGGTGCGGATGCTGCTCGAACCGGTCTTCCGGCTGCCGGAACCGGTCCGGCTCATCTGCGTGGAGGACAAGAAGGAGGAACTGCTGGCCCGGCTTTCCCTGCACAAGCTCGATGCCGTGCTCAGTGATTCTCCGGTGGGACGTGATCTTCGCGTCAGGGTCTACAACCACCTGCTGGGTGAATGCGGGGTGAGTTTCCTGGCAGTCGCCGAGATGGCTGCACCGCTGCGGCAGGGATTTCCTGCCTCCCTGCACGGGGCGCCCATGCTCCTGCCCATGGAGCGGACCACCCTGCGCGGCCAGCTCGATCAGTGGTTCGATTCCCTGGCCATTGCGCCGGAGGTGATCGGTGAATTCTCCGACAGTGCCCTGCTCAAGGCATTCGCCCTGGAGGGGGACGGGATCTTCGCCCTGCCGTCGATCATCGAGGACGAGTTCGTGCAACAGTACCGGGTGGGGGTGATCGGTCGTACCGACGAGATCCGGGAGAGGTTCTACGCCATCTCGGTGGAGCGGGTGATCCGGCACCCGGCGGTCACCGCGATCTCGGAAAACGCCCGCCGGAGTTTTCCCGTGCTGGCAGCCGGTCCAGGAGGGCCAGGCCGTCCGGGGTGACCGGATGGACCCGGCTCAGCCGGCGGAGTTCCTCGATGGACATGAAACGGCCGGATTCGACCTCTTCCTCCTGCAGGATGAAGGGGCCTTCGTGGATGCAGGAGAAGACACGGCCCCAGACCCGGTTGTCCGTATCCTCGTAGTACTGGTCAAAGAGAAAACGGAGTTGCACGTCCCGCACGCCCAGTTCCTCGGCCAGTTCCCGTGTCGCCGAGTCCTCGTAGCTCTCGCCGGCAAGGACAACGCCGCCGGCGGCCACATCCAGGTGGCCGGGATAGATGTCCTTGCCCATGGTCCGTTTCTGGACAAAGAGTTCACCGGCCCGGTTGAAGACCAGGATGTAGCTGGCCCGGTGGATCAGGCGCCGTTGCCGCATGACACGGCGTGGCACCACATCGACGGGACGGTTCCGCCGGTCGACGATCTGGACCGGTTCCCCGGCCGGATTGTACGCCTTCATCTGTTGTCTCTCGTACTGCTGCCGGGCCCGGAATTCCGGTGGCGGATACGCCAGCAGCGGTGGATGCGCCGCTTGCCCCGGAAGTCCTCGGGAATGGTCTGTTCCGTGATCTCCTCGGGATCAAAATCGTTTTCGATGTCCCCGTCCATGACGAATCTGCGGAAGTTGGTGGAAAAGATCAGGGTGCCACTGCGCGACAGCCGCTGCATGGCCAGGTGCAGGAGGAGGGGGTGGTCGCGCTGGATGTCAAAGATCCGCCGCCTGTGCCTGGAGTTGGAAAAGGTGGGCGGATCAACGAAGATCAGGCCGTAACGCTCCTGGCAGTTTCTGAGCCAGTTGATGCAGTCGTCCTGCTCGAACCTGTGCCGGGGACCACCGAAACCGTTGCGCGCCATGTTGGCCCGGGCCCGGGCCAGGTAGGTGGCGGACTGGTCCACGGTGGTGGTGGCCTGGGCGCCGCCGGCCGCGGCATGGACCGTGGCCGTGCCGGTATAGCCGAACAGGTTGAGGAAGTTCCTGCCGTTGGCCAGGCTCCGGATCATCTGCCGCGTGGTACGGTGGTCGAGGAAGATGCCTGTGTCCAGGTAGTCGGTGAAGTTGACCAGGAAAACGAGACCGCCCTCGCGCACCTCCTTCAGTTGCGGCCGTATCTCCTTTTTCCTGGATCTGTTGCGCTGTTCCTTTCTCTGGTACTGCTGCTTGCCCTTCTGCCGCTGCCTGGTCTTGATGAAGAGACGGTTGCGCGGCACGTCCAGCAGGCTACGGATCACCTGCAGGGCCAGGGAGAAGCGTTCCCGGGCCCGGTTCCGGTCCACGCTGGAGGGCGGCGCGTACTCCTGCACATGCACCCATTGTTCATAGATGTCGATGGCCAGGTTGAACTCGGGCATGTCCGCATCATAGATCCTGAAGCACCGTATCCCGTTCTCACGGGCCCAAGGAAACCGGGCCAGGCAGTTCTTGCGCAGCCGGTTGGCAAAGTCGGCTCCCGGGCCCTCCAGGTCATGCTGCTGCAGTTCCCACCGGAAATCCCGGATGGGCGGGGAGTCCGGCGGGGCCGTCGCCATGAGCAGGCGGCAGCGGATGGGGCCGTTGTAGAGGCGGAACTTTTCCTGCCAGGAGAGGCCCGTCATGTCGGCCAGGTCAGGATTGGCGGAAAAGAACCCGAGCCGCCAGCCAGGGAACTTTTGCCTGAACTTTTCGCCCAGGCACCGGTACAGGTAGCGCACCGACTCCCTGTCCGACAGTCGTTCGCCATAGGGGGGGTTGGTGAGCAGAAGCCCGGTTCTTGAGGGAGATTCGAGGCGGGCAAGCTGGCGCTGGTGGACACTGATCCGGTCGTCGAGGCCGGCCGCGGCGATATTACGCCGGGCCGCGGCCACCATCCGCGGGTCGGCGTCATAGCCGATGATGGCGGGCCATGCTGCCGACATGGCGTGCTCCTCCCGTTCCAGGGCCTCGTTGACCAGGTGTTCCCAGAGTCCCGGATTGTGACGTTTCCAGGACATGAAGCCAAAGGTCCTGCGCTGCAGGCCGGGGGCCGAGTCCCCCAGGATCAGGGCCGCCTCGATGAGCAGGGTGCCGGAGCCGCACATGGGGTCGAGGAGGGTGGCGATGTCCTGCATGTCGGCCGCGGACCGGATGCCGGCCAGGTGGACGATGGCCGCGGCCAGGGTTTCCTTGAGCGGCGCCGTACCCGCCTCGACCCGGTAGCCACGCCGATGGAGACTGTCGCCGGACAGATCCAGGGCCAGGGTGGCAAGGGTCCCCCGCACATGGAGGTTGAGGCGGATCTCCGGCCGGCGGACATCGATATCGGGCCGCCGGCCGATCCGCCTGCGGAACTGGTCGACAACGGCGTCCTTGATCTTGAGGGCGGCATAACGGCTGTGGCTGAGACGGGCCTCTGACAGGGTGCAGTAGACGGCAAAGGTGGAGTCGACGTCGAGATGATCGTCCCAGTCGATTTCGCCTGCCCTGTGGTACAGGGTCTCGGGGTCGGGCGCCTCGAAGGTGGCGATCTCGAGCAGGACGCGGGAGGTGAACCTTGACCAGAGACAGGCCCGGTAGGCGCTTTCCAGGGCGCCCTGCCAGGTCACCGCGCCGGGGGTGGAGCGTACACCGCGGCCACCGAAACCTTGGATCTCGGCGGCGACCAGGTCCTCCAGGCCCGCGCCGCAGGTGGCGACAAGGGAGAGAGGCGGGCGTTTTTTTCTGCGCGGAGCTGTAGCGGCTGGCATGGCTTCTTTTCGTGGGTATGGGGACAATGAGGCCTAAAGGTTCAGGTCTTTCAAAGAGGTTGTCGATAGCAGTGAACCGTTACCTGACGGTCAACCATATCCCATCACCTTCGCTTGCACAACCGTAACAGTTCATCCTGGATCATAACATCTTTGAACAGCGAAGTTTTTTTGTACAAGTGATGACCGGCGACCAGGCCGTTGGATTTGACTTTTTCGGGCACGGCATGCCATAATGAATGCAGCATGCGGAACAATTCCGTCATATTGCCGGGTGGCGGCTTGCGGGAGAAAGGTTGTGTGCCTGATCACGGGCTCTTCAACCTCGCGATCAGTTGCTGCTGGCAATATCCACCGATGTCGGCAATTGTTACCGAAATACAAACACGTTGACTGCCACTGCAGGTTTTTCCACGGAAGAGAATGGCCCCGGATCAGGACGACAAATCGTTGCAGCAGGAACTTGAAAGTGCCCGTGAGGCACTGAACCAGCTCCGATACCAGAACGAGATGATGCTGCAGTGGGTGGAAGGGGCCGTGCTCCTCGTGGATCGCCAGGGAAGGATCTTCCAGGCCAACAGGGCCGCCCTCTCCGCACTGGGCTGGGAGGAGGATGAACTCATCGGCAGGAGCTGTCATGAGACCATCCACCATACCCTGGATGACGGCAGCCCCTATCCCCGGGAGTTCTGTCCCGTCTACGCGGCCCTTGAGGATGGCTCGTCGCACCATGTTGATGGCGATATCTTCTGGCGCAAGGACGGCACAAGCTTTTCCGTTGACTATATTGCCTGTTCCACGCGTGATGAACGTAACCGGATCAATGGTGCGGTTCTGACCTTCCGCAACCTGACCGAGATGCGCCTGCAGGAGGCAAAGCGTATCCATGGTATGAAACTCGAGTCCATTGGCGAGCTTTCGGCCGGTATTGCCCATGAAATCAATACGCCCATGCAGTTCATCGCCAGCAACCTCACCTTCCTCCGCGAGGGGTTTGACGATATTCTCGAGCTGCTCCACCGCTACAGGGCATTCCGACAGGGCATGGGCCGGGATGAAAAATATGCGGCAGCCTGCGCGGAGCTGGCGGAATTCGAGGAAGAGATCGATGTGGGCTACCTGGAGGAGGAGGTGCCGAGCGCCTTCGAGCAGACCGAGGATGGCGTGGACAGGGTCACCCGCCTCGTCCAGGGCCTGAAGGGCTTCGCCCACACCGATCGAAGCGAGGCGAAACAGGAGACGGACATCAACGCCATCATCGAGAATACGCTGGTCGTCTGCCGCAACGAGTATAAATACGTTGCCGACGTGGAAACCAGGCTTGGTGATCTGCCGGTCATCAAGGCTCATCCCGGTGATGTCGGCCAGGTGATCCTCAACCTGGTGGTCAACGCGGCCCATGCCATCGCCGATGTCGTCGGCAGTGGCGATGAGAGAGGGCGGATCACCATCGAGACGCGAACAGCGGATGACGAGGTCGTGGTCTCGGTGATGGATACGGGCAAGGGAATCCCCGATGCCATCAGGAACAGGATCTTTGATCCCTTTTTCACCACCAAGGAGGTGGGCCTCGGCTCGGGCCAGGGCTTGGCCATCGCCCGCACCATCATTCACGACAAGCATGGCGGCACCATCTCCTTCACGTCCACGCCCGGCCAGGGGACAACTTTTTTTCTCCACCTTCCCGTCGACGGCTGAAGGAGTTGATCTCCGCAAGGGATCGTGGCGGCGTTTTTGATGTCGTAACTATCGCGAGCAGGGGCGTGCTCCCACCGTTTTGGATTGCGGACAACAGCCTGCCCAGCGTGCAGGACCGCTGACAGACGCTTCCGTTTTTCTGCGTTTCACGGTTTTCTATTGACAATCGGTCCGGCCGGCGTTAGTATTTCGTCAAATGGCGATATGTAGATAAAGCGTAATATGTTCATGGGCCGCTGTCGAAAACAATGCGGCCGGTTGATCGGACCAGGACGAGGAGGAAGATCATGGAACCCATCCAACCCGCCGGTTGCGGCTGAGCAAAGACAGACGTCGGCCAGGCGGCCGGAAAGCAGAGGACAACACGCTTCAGCAGACCTCTCGCCCTGGGGATCGGCCTGGCCGGGCTGATCCTCTGGTATGTGGTATACCGGCAGCTGGAGCCCTTTTCCCATTACTTTGCCTATTCCCTCCTGGGACTGCGCCAGGGGAGCCACCTGGGCGAGGCGGTCCAGTTCTTTGTCTACGACGGTCCCAAGGTGATGATGCTGTTGACCTTGATCGTGTTCGTTATCGGTATGATCAGGTCGTTCTTCACCCAGGAACGGACCCGGCGCTACCTGGCCGGCAGGCGGGAATCGGCCGGTAACGTGATGGCGGCCCTCCTGGGTATTGTCACGCCGTTCTGTTCCTGCTCCGCCGTGCCCCTGTTCCTGGGCTTTGTCCAGGCCGGTGTGCCGCTGGGGGTGACCTTTTCCTTTCTCATCGCCGCCCCCATGGTCAACGAGATCGCCCTGGTCCTGCTGTACGGGCTGCTTGGCTGGAAGGTGGCCGCCATCTACCTGGTCAGCGGCCTGCTCATCGCCATTGTCGCCGGCTGGGT
>Ga0256840_1001830_pt1 | contig 19293 bp, 16 predicted proteins | sample 355202metaG_FD_185969 | JGI IMG/M metagenome (GOLD analysis project Ga0256840, IMG submission 185969) | Hydrothermal vent microbial communities from Mid Atlantic Ridge, Atlantic Ocean - 355-202 | ecosystem: Environmental > Aquatic > Marine > Hydrothermal vents | place: Atlantic Ocean: Mid...
CAGATCAGATAAGAGATAGGCTAATAGAGTGGAAGATTGAAGAAGAGAAAATATTTGTTGGACAATATGGCATAGAGACAAAAGAGCTTAATAGCAGTTATAGAGATATTGACATTTTATCCAACAGAACCTATTGTAGTAATTCAAGAATAGATTTTTTATTGGAAGCTCTCAAGAAATATCAGGATAAAAATTTGAATATCGTTTTTATCTTGCCAACGATTGATGATGATACATTTGAAAGACTACAAAAAGAGTACACTTTTGTGAAGTTTTATAAATATGTTCAATATGATGAGATGATAGAGATGCTAGCAAGAACAAAAGTCTATATAAGTGCAACAAAATCAGATGGAACATCGCTCTCTTTGCTTGAAGCTATGTGGAGTGGTGCTGTTCCAATAGTGTCAAATATAGTTCCAAATAGAAGCTGGGTACTTGATGGAGTCAATGGATTTTTATTTAGCTATAAAGAGGAGTTTGTGGATAAGTTAGAGAATATATTTAATAGTGATGGTATGCAAAAAGATATTTCTATAATCAATAAAAAGATAGTTGATGAAAAAGCTAATTACAAAAAACAGATGAAAAAAATAGAGGAGTTTTTAATTTGAAAATACTAACAATCCTAGGTGCAAGACCACAGTTCATAAAAGCAGGAAGTGTAAGTCGTGAGATAGTAAAGCATAAGGATATAAAAGAAGTAATCGTCCATACGGGGCAACATTATGATGCCAATATGAGTGATATATTTTTTGATGAGATGCAAATACCAAAACCAGACTATTTTTTAGGAATTGGTGGTAAAAGCCATGGGGCAATGACCGGACAGATGATAGAAAAGATTGAAGAGGTCTGTTTGAAAGAAAAGCCTGATTTGGTTATGGTCTATGGTGATACAAACTCAACGCTAGCAGGATCAATAGTAGCAAGTAAACTCCATATTAAACTAGCTCACATAGAAGCAGGTCTGAGAAGTTTTAATATGAAAATGCCAGAAGAGGTGAATAGAATACTTACAGATAGAGTGAGTCAAATCCTTTTTTGCCCAACACAAACAGCAGTAGAAAATCTCCATAAAGAGGGGTTTAATAATTTTGATATAAAAATTGTAAACGCAGGTGATGTCATGCAAGATGGGGCAATTTTTTATAAATCACTTGCCCAAAAACCAGACTTTACAATTGGAGATGAGTATGTACTGTGCACTATCCACAGAGCTGAGAATACAGATGATGAACAGAGGATACAAAGTATATTTAAAGCACTGAATGAAATTGCACAACAAAAGCAGGTCGTACTGCCTCTACATCCTCGAACAAAAAAAATTGTAGAAGCCTTACAAATTAATACAACAAATCTTACTATAATAGACCCTGTAGGGTATTTAGAGATGGTATGGCTAATAGATAACTGTGACTTGGTAATGACAGATAGTGGAGGACTCCAAAAAGAGGCATACTTTTTTGAAAAACAGTGTATTACACTCAGGGATGAAACAGAGTGGGTCGAGCTAGTGAGCAATGGTTTTAATACTCTAGTAGGGGCAGAGTATGAAAAAATAATCACTGCGTTTAGAGATGCACAAGCATTCCATCATAAAGAGTTGAACCTTTATGGCGGTGGAAAAGCGAGTGAAAAAATTATAAAAGAATTGCTGGATTATGAAGCCTAAAAATATTTGGATAATTAATGAATATGCAGGAACTCCCTACCATGGGATGGAGTTTCGCCACTACTATTTGGCAAAAGCATTAGTAAAACTTGGAAACAGAGTGACTGTAGTGAGTTCCTCATATTCACATTTGTTTAAAAATCTTCCTAAAGGCAAGCGAGAAAATATTGACGGTGTAGATTATTTGTGGTTACGAACATTTGATTATGGAGATTCTCATGATAAACGCAGGGTGTTAAAGTGGTTTTTGTTTATGCTTAAAACTGCTTTTTTACCTTTTTATTTGAAAAAACCAGATGTCATTATTGTCTCCCCTATGGCTCCGTTTCCTATTTTACCTGCATGGATTTTAGCAAAAATTTACTCTGCAAAACTTATTTATGAAGTCAAAGATATTTGGCCTTTGAGTCTGATAGAACTTGGTGGATTTGCTCCAAGCCATCCGTTTATAAAGTTTATGGCATGGTTTGAAAAGTTTGCTCTTACAAAATCAGATGCCATTGTTTCAAATTTGCAAAACTATGGTGAACATATACGTAAAGATGTTGGTATAAATAGAGATTTTACATGGATTAGTAACGGTGTAGATTTGGAAGAGTTGGAAGAACTTGAACCGCTAGCTACTAATGTGCAAAAGCAAATTCCAAAAGATAAATTTGTTGTCGGTTATACCGGTACTGTTGGTGTGGCAAATGCCTTGGAGAATTTTTGTGAAGCAGCAAAACTTTTAGAACCAAATGAAAATATACTTTTTGTAATCGTTGGTAATGGACAAGAAAAAGAGCGACTGAAACAAATATATGGTGAACAAAGGAACATTTTATTTGTAGATGCAATTGCAAAAAAAGAGGTGCAGAGTATGTTAGCACTTTTTGATGTATGTTACATTGGACTCAAAAGAGAAAAGTTGTTTGCGTATGGTGTTTCTCCAAATAAACTCTATGACTACATGTACAGCGCAAAACCTGTTGTTTATGCTATTGATTCAGGAAAAAATAATATTGTAAAAACAGCAAAATGTGGTGTGAGCGTAGAAGCAGAGAACCCTGATGCAATCGCAAAAGGCATACAAAAATTATTTGCTATGACAGAGCAAGAGAGAAAAGAACTCGGTAAAAATGGACATAGCTATATACTTGAACACTTTACTTATGATAAACTTGCACAAAAATATGAAGATTTAATGGAGAGTATATAATGATAGAAATTTTTAAAAAATATAATGTTTATTTTTACATGATATTTGCTTATTTGTTTAGTGTAGCGTGTCGCTATATCTGGGTTTACCAGTTTAGTGGATATGAGCCATTTTACTGGCATGGGCAACTGATGATAAATACGAATGATGGTTACTTTTTTGCAACTGCTGTTAAAGATTTACTCACAGGCTCTAATCCTGATAATCAGCTTTTACAAACAGCTATTGATACCTATCCGGGAACTGTGTACAGTGTCTATTATTTGGCAAAAATTTTACCTTTTTCGCTTGATACTATTATTTTATACATGCCTGCTTTTGTATCGAGTCTGATTGTTGTTCCTATTATTTTGATTATGCGTTTGTATAAGCTTACTTTTGTTGGTTTTTTAGCAGCACTTTTAGCATCGATTACATGGAGCTTTTATAACCGTACAATGACTGGTTATTTTGATACCGATATGTATGCACTCGTTTTTCCGGTGTTTATTTTATACTATATTATGAAGTTTGTAAAAGATGACAGATTATTGACTATTTTAATGGCATCGCTTATTACCTCTTTGTATGTTGTCTTTTATCCACAGGGATACGCAGCAATTACGGCTATATTTGTTATGTTTATTGCGTATGGGATATTTTTTCTTAAAGATAAAAAACAGTTCTATCTCTCTTTGGTATTTATGAGTATTGCTCTTATCAAAATGATGCTTCTTATCAAGCTCGCACTGCTGATTGCATTTTTCTTTTTGACTAAACAGGCTTTTATACAAAAAGATAAAACTCCTCTGTATATCGCTTTGGCTTCTATTGTGATTTTTATATTTACAGGTGATGGCTATTCACTTATACTTTCAAAAATTAGTTGGTATACAAAAACGGGCGAGGTCAATGGAGTGCTTCATTTTTATGATGTTGCCCAAACTATTCGAGAAGCCGGAAAAATTCCTTTTGAAACCTTTGCAAATCGAATTTCGGGTTCAATTTTTTCTTTCATTCTAGCAGTAGCAGGATATATACTACTTTGTTTTAGAAAAAAAGAGTTTTTACTCTTTTTACCACTTGTAGGTATCGGCTTTTTTGCTTATGTAGGAGGGCTGCGTTTTACTGTTTATGCTATTCCTGCAATGGCTATTGGCGCGGTGTATCTTTTTTATTTTATATTTGATAAACTCATTGTCAATGATAAACCAAAATATATAGCTTTGATTGTCGCAACACTTGCACTGTTATATCCAAATATTAAACATATAGTTGCTTATAAAGTACCGACTGTCTTTAATCAAGAAGAGGTTAAAATTCTTGATCAGCTTAAAAGTATTGCTTCACCAAAAGATTATACCTTGACATGGTGGGATTATGGGTACCCTATTTGGTATTATAGTGATACAAACACACTCATCGATGGTGGGAAGCACCATGCTGACAATTATATAATATCTAAAATTCTTACAACAGATTCGCAAATGCAAGCTGCAAATTTAGCACGAACAGCAGTAGAAATATATGCGAAGAAACATTTAGCATATACTCCAGTCGCAAATGACATTTTTGAGAAAGATGGGAAAGCATTAGATGTCAGTGACGTGTTAGATGAAATGCGTTTGAGCAACTATAAAGTGCCGAAAAAAACACGTGATATTTATCTTTATCTTCCAAATAGGATGTTAAATATTTTTCCGACAGTTGCTGTTTTTTCTAATTTAGATCTTAATAGTGGAGAACGGTATAAACCATCACTCTTTTTTGTATCAAGAAATTTCAGGGATACCGGCAAACGAATATTTTTTGGTAATGGTGTAGAGTTAGTTAAAAATAATGCAACATTATTGTTAGGGAGACAAAGGGTTCAGTTGCATCATTTTACTGTAGTTGGATATGATAAAGATAGACATTTGCATAAGCAAGATCAGATAATTAATTATAATTCAACTGTAAATGTAATTTTTATGAAGAGTTATAATACTTTTTTAGTCTTAGATGATAAAATGTATAACTCTCTTTTTGTGCAACTTTTTGTATTTGAGAATTATAATAAGGAACTTTTTGAACCTGTTATTTTAAATCCATTTGTAAAAATCTATAAATTAAAAAGATAAATATGCAGATACCGTTTCATAAAACTCATACAACTCAAGAAGAGATAAACGCAGCTGTTGAGGCTATGCATTCAGGCTGGCTTACAATGGGACCTAAAACTGTAGAGTTTGAAAATCAATTTAAAGCTTTCATTGATGCGAGCGAAGCAGTGAGTGTCAATAGTGCTACAGCAGCTTTACATCTTGCTTTAAAAGCAGTTGGATTACAGCGGGGTGATGAAGTTATTGTACCTACAAATACTTTTGTTGCGACTGCTGAAGTTGTGACCTACTTTGATGGGGTACCTGTTTTATGTGATATTGAAGAGCAGACGCATAATATTGATGTCAATAAAATTGAAGCACTCATTACACCAAAAACAAAGGCAATCATTCCCGTACATTTTGCAGGACAGCCTTGTGATATGGATGAAATTTATGCAATAGCAAAAAAATATGACCTAAAAGTGATAGAAGATGCTGCTCACGCCATACCAAGCAGTTATAAGGGAGTAAAAATAGGTGCTTTAACTGAAACAGATGTGACCTGTTTTAGTTTCTATGCGACAAAAACGCTCTCAACGGGTGAAGGTGGTATGGCAACGACTTCAAATGCAGCCTATGCTAAAAATATGCGTATTAACCGTTTGCATGGAATCAGCCGTGATGCATGGGACAGATATACAACAAAAGGTGCATGGTATTATGAAATAGTAGATAATGGTTGCAAGTACAATACGACTGATATTAATGCATCTATTGGTATGATACAGCTACAAAAGCAGGATATGCTCCGTGAAAAACGTAATCGTATTGCACAAAAGTATACTGCTGCGTTTGGTAACAACAGTGCAATTACTCTACCATTTGTAAAAGATGACAGAGAAACCTCATGGCATCTCTATGTAATTAAAGTTGCCAACAGAGACAGTATAATAGAAGCATTAAAAGAGGCTGGAGTTGGTTGCAGTGTACATTTTATTCCAATCCATAAACACCCTTATTATAAAGAACATTATGCTTATAAAAATGAGGATTATCCAGTGGCAAACAGTGTATTTGAGCGATCACTCTCTTTGCCTATATACCCTGATATGAGTGATGATGAAATAGAATATGTCATAAATAAAGTGAATGAAATAGTAAGATAATGTATAGAAAGTATGGAAAACGTTTTTTTGATATTATTGCAAGTTTTATTGGGCTGATTCTCCTCTCTCCTCTTTTACTTGTTATAGGGATATGGATAAAATTGAGTTCGAAAGGTCCGCTTTTTTATACACAAAAAAGAGTAGGAAAAGATTTCAAAGAGTTTGATATTTATAAATTCCGTTCTATGGTCGAGGGTGCTGATAAAATAGGGCCAAGTGTTACAAGTGGAGATGATGCACGTATTACAGAAGTGGGACGTTTTATCCGTAAAACAAAAATAGATGAACTACCACAACTCCTTAATGTCCTCCAAGGAGATATGTCTCTTGTCGGTCCTCGTCCTGAAGTGATGAAGTTTGTAGAGAAACAAAAAGACGCATATAGAAAAATTTTGGGTGTACGGCCCGGTATTACAGATAATGCAGCAATAGAGTTTCGTGATGAAGAGGAAATAATGAATCGGTATGCAGACAAAGAAAAAGCATATCTTGAAATTGTACTTCCCGTGAAAATAAAACTTTACTATAAGTACATTGATACTATTACATTTGGCAATGATATAAAACTAATATTAAAAACATTAAAGGTTATTTAGGTGAATATATTTACTCCTACAAATTGGAAACGGACGCTATTTTTTACAATTTTAGATATTTTTGCGATTGGAGCATCAACATATATTGCCTTTTTATTGCGTTTTGATTTTACTATTCCTGCACAATATATTACAGACATTTATAAAACATTTTTTTTGTTAGCTTTTTTGCGTATTAGCCTTTTTTATTTTTTAGATATATATAAGGTGTCTTGGCGTTTTTTTAGTTTTAAAGATCAGGTGCAAATTACATATATTCTAATATTTTCTACAATCTTTTTTACGCTTTTGATTTATCTGTTGCGTGGAAATTTATTTAGTGGTTATCCTCGTTCTGTCATTCCTATTGAGTTTTTGGTTACATTTTTATTGATTCTTTCTACAAGAGTAAGCAAGAGATTCTTTTTAGAAATTTATAGTAAACACTCTCTTGGTAAACCAACGCTTATTGTTGCTTCACCACAACGTGCAGAAGAAATTACACGTAAGTTGTTAAAAAGTTATCAGGAGCATTGGCCTGTTGTAATTTGGAATGATGCTGCTGCAGGAATTAAGATTAATGGTGTGAGTGTAAAAAAATATAGTGCAATAAAAAAATTCCATGAGGGTATAGAAACTGTTATTGTGTCAGATGAATATAATGTAAAAGAGATATATGAATCAATAAAAGTATTAGATATTCATGATATTAAACTATTTAATCCAATAAGTAGTTATAAAAAAGAGACTTTTGTAAATATTTCAGTAGAGGATCTGTTGGCTCGTCATCCGCAGGATTTAGATAAAGAGAAGATAGAAGAGTTTATAAAAGATAAAACAGTTCTCATTACCGGTGCAGGTGGAAGTATTGGAAGTGAGATAGCAAGACAGTGTAAAAGATATGGCGCAAAGCAACTTATTTTACTAGATCATAGTGAGTATAATCTCTACACTATTTTAGAAGAGTTAGAAGATGAGAATGTGGTAGCCGTTATGCAGAGTGTTGTTAACAAAAAAAATTTGGAAGAGACTTTTGCACATTATAAACCACAAATCATTATTCACGCAGCTGCATATAAACATGTACCTCTTGTTGAGGCAAACATTTATGAAGGCATTGTTAATAATGTCCTTGGGACAAAAAATGTCATAGATATTTCTATTGCCTTTGGTGTGGAAAAATTCATTATGATTTCCACAGATAAAGCGGTTCGTCCTACAAATGTTATGGGAACGACAAAACGAATTTGCGAACTCTACGCTCAAAACTCCAATGGGCAAGGGACAGATATTGTGGCTGTGCGTTTTGGAAATGTCTTAGGCTCAAGTGGGAGTGTTATACCAAAATTTAAAAAACAGATAGAAGAGGGTGGTCCAATTACGGTGACACATCCTGAAATAACAAGATATTTTATGCTTATTCCTGAAGCATGTGAGCTTGTTTTACAAGCCGGTGCTATTGGAAGCGGTGGAGAGATATTCATCCTTGATATGGGTGAGCCTGTTAAAATTGTCGATCTGGCAAAGAAAATGATAGCTTTGAGTGGCGAGGAAAATATAGAGATAATATTTACAGGCTTGCGCCCTGGTGAAAAGCTTTATGAAGAATTATTGATTGATCAAAGTGATGTAAAAACTGAGTATGAGTCAATAACTATTGCTTCTCCAACAAAATATGATATAATAAAATTAAACAACGATATAAAAGAACTTTTAAAAACAGATAATATTATATCTAAGTTAAAAGAGATAGTACCAGAATTTCATCATAATGGAGAAAAAAATAGTATAGATGAGGCAGCAAAATAGAGCATTTACACTATTAGAATTAATTTTTGTTATTGTAGTTATAGGAGTATTAGTTGGGGTTTTGTTACCACGTACAAGAACGAATCCTCTACATGAAGCAGCTATACAGATAGTTAATGATATCCGTTATGTTCAACATTTGGCTTTTATGGATGATAAATATGATGCACAAGATAGGCATTGGTATAAAGGGCGCTGGCAGATCGTTTTTGGACATAATAGATTTTCAAAATACAAATGGGAATATACTGTTTTTTCAGATAGTTCACTCTCTAAAACAGTAGATTTGTATAGTGGAGATCCCAAAGAGTCTGAAATTGCTAAAAATCCTCAAAATCCAAGGCAGATTATGACCGGTGGGTATAATAACACTGCTGCATTAGATATTAGAAATGCAAATTTTAAAGGTATTCAGAGATTAAACATTGGTCAAAAATATGGTATAACGAATGTGCGATTGAGTGGAGGATGTCGCTACGGTAGAATATCATTTGATTATTTGGGACGACCTTTGATGGGAGATTTACATACAATGAGTGGAGCTTATAATGCTCCTACGCAGCGTTTAATACAGCGAAATTGTATTGTGACACTCAGTCATGGAACTGATACAATTAAAATAGTTATAACTCCTGAGAGCGGATATGCTTACATACAACAATAAGGCTGATTAAATAATAACATGTCCAACAAATTTAGACATGTTGTCTTGGATTTCTGCCCCTTTTCTAAAGCCTAAGCCACATGCTTCATAGGCAAAAAAGACGCCTGCTTGGTATTTTTTGCCCTCCATATCTTTAGGAAAATCAACATACTCTTGATAAACTTTTTTATAGTTATCATAAGGTCCATCTGTTTGGGTGAGTGTTGTTCCATCAGAATTTATGATTTTTGTATTGGCTCCCTCTCTTCCAAAGAGTGGTTTTTCTACTTGCTTTATGCCCTCTAATGGTTCAAAAGATGTTTTTAAAAGATATGGCGAATTTGGAAAGAGTTCATATAAGATTGCTAACATTCCTTTAGATTGAAAAAGAAGGGTGTAAGCAGGATTTAAAATAATGGCTTTTTGATTTTGCATAATCTGCGTGAGCAGTGTTGTGAGTTCTGGTTCATCGACGGCAATATCTTCCCATGGATAGAGTTTAAACCAGTACTCATAACTATTACCTTCACTGTCATAAATGCCATCTTTGTCAAATGTCACATCTTCTAAAAATTCAAACTTTGTAACAAAGCCTGCATCGGTTGCCATCTGTTGGAGTAGTTTTGTTGTTGCCTCTTCTTCATCATTACCGGCAACGGATGAAAAAAGAATCTTCCAACCATCATAGAGTTTATCAAATCTTTCTGTATCATCAAAGAGGGTGATGAGTCGTTTAAAATTCTGGCTTATGGCATCGTAAACATTATTAAATTGTTTTGACTCATCAAGAGCATTCTCTTTTAAAATTGCCCATTGCAAGAGTGCAGTCTCAAAAAGAGCTGTTGGTGTATCGGCATTGAACTCTATAAGTTTTATCGGTTGGTTATCCACGCCACCAGCTAAATCAAAACGCCCATAGATATGCCAGTGAACATCATTTTCCCATGACTTTTTTATCATATCAATAAGATTAAAAGGGATTCCTAGCTCAAAAAAGAGATTGTTTTCAATGACATACTCTGCAGCTTTTACATACATGTCATAGAGTTCATTCGCCGCCTCATAGTAAGATTCTGCCTCTTTTTGCGTTATCTCTACAACACTATTACTGATATATTTACTTCCATCACTATCGGTGTGCCAAGTAAAACCAAGCTCTTCAAGTTTTGTATCTTCTATTGGGTTGACTTGGCGTGTTTTAATCATCGCTTAGCCTCCAAAAAATCCACCACTACTGCGTGAGTAGGAAGAACTTTTAGAACCACTACCAAAAAAGCTTTTTCGTGTGGTTGATTTGGATGATTTTTTATAGTTTGGAGAACGAGAGTAAGCACTTCTATTTGCCGATGCTGCATTGCGTGAGAAAGCTTTGTTATTCATAAGTGAGTTACCTATCATATTTCCTAAAAGGCTTCCTGCTGCTACTGCTAAAATGGTACTAGCGAGCCCCATTCCCTCTCCTTGCGAATTTTCTTGTAGTGTTTCACTTGTCCCGTTTTCTACTTTTTGATACTCCTGCTCGGCAAGTTTTTTCATCTCCTCTTCATTCATAAAACGCTCTGTGACATGACCATTAGCATCTTTTTGGCGAATAATTGCACGCGTTGGACCTTGGGTTGGCATCTCTTCGACTACAATATATTTTCCATTTGGTTGCTGCTCTATCACGAGAAATTTATTTTGTGCCTCTTGTTGTTTTTGTTGGCATCCTGTAAGTGTAGTGGAGATGGCAATGCCAAAAGTTCCAAGGACTACACCTGTTGCTAAAGAGGAGAGTTTTAGTTCTTTTTTCATTTCTATTTTACCTTTTGAATTTTGTTTTTTTGTAGAATTATAACTTTTTTTAGTTCATGGTCATAGAGAGTAATTTTATGGCGTCCATTGTAGAGTATATCTCCATGATAGCTAAATCTATCTGTTTGTATCGTTTTGTTTTTTTGCATAATGATTTTTTGACCTGACCACTCTCCAATCGATGGAATAAAGGTTGCAAATGTTAAGATAAAAAGAGAGACCATAACAGGAAGAGAGATTTTATTTGGAAGATAGATGATAACAAAGCCTAAGATAAGACTCAATAGTATAAAAAGAAATAGATTCTGATGATCAGCAAATAAAATATTGTAGTATACATCAATATTATATTTGGCAATATAGTTCTCTTTTATGCCTAGAAAAAGAAAAAAATCAAGTATAAATGTAAAAAATATACCGCTCAGAAGTGCTTGAAATAGTTTGCTCATCGTAACCTCTTTATTTTTAAGTTGTTTATTTTGTAGAGTTTTGAAGCCTGACCTTCAAAAAGTCCCTCTTTGTCTTCTATTATTATATCAGCTTTTTGTTCACAAAAACCTCTTGAGAATGGTTTTGCACTTTCATTTGCAGAGGTGGAGTAACTCCATAAAAGATTGCGTAATACTTGAGAGTTGCGTGAAGGAAGAGTGACTCTCAAGGCTTGATTTTTAACAATGAAAGTTGTTTTTTTTGCACGACGCACTAGATTTTTTCTCTTTTTTGGGATACGAATAGTTTGAGTTTTTAAGGCTTGGAAGTTTTGAAAAACTTTAATAAATGGCTTTTTATCTGAGCGGGATTTTATCTCACGCAACTGCGAGGCATTTTGAGAGAGCAGACCTACAGTTGTGTCGGTCTGCGTGAGGATAACAGCGTTGTTTATATCAAGAAATCTTGAAGTGCTGTGGCTTTTGACCATTTGTCATCTTTCATCTCATCAAGAGCGAGAATGAGTGCGCGTGTTGCACTGAGTGTTGTGAAGTATGGAATATTTCGTTTGAGTACTTCTTGACGAATAACAACAGCATCTTTTTTGCTAGTATTGTTATCAGACGTGTTAATTGCCATAGCAATCTCATCATTTTTCATACTATCTTCTATATTTGGACGACCTTCAGAGATTTTAAGAACAACGTCACACGCAATACCAGCTTCTTCAATGGCTTTTTGTGTTCCTCTCGTTGCAACGAGTTTAAATCCATGTTTGACAAGTCCACGAGCGATTTCACCGGCATGCTCTTTGTCTGCATCAACAAAAGATAAGAAGCAGGTTCCACCTGTTGGAATTTTATTATTTGCACTCAGTTGTGCTTTTGCAAAACTGACACCAAAGTTTTTACTAATCCCCATAACCTCCCCAGTCGATTTCATCTCAGGAGAGAGTACTAAATCTGCTCCATAGAGTTTATGGAAAGGAAATACTGCCTCTTTGACAGAGACATGCCCTTTAAGATGCGGACGAAGCAGTCCGTTTGCCTCTTCAACAATATTGTATTTGTCATAGTAAGCAAGAGCCTCACGCAACGGCTCTTCCATCATAACGCGTGTTGCAACTTTTGCAAGAGGCATACCTGTCGCTTTACTTACAAATGGTACGGTACGACTTGCACGAGGATTAACTTCAATAAGATAAATCTCATCATGGTAGATGGCATACTGAACATTCATAAGTCCACGAACACCAAGTCCAAGTGCAATGGTTTTTGTTTGAGACTCTACTTTTTCAATCATCTCTTGCGTGAGGTTTACAGGAGGAAGCGAACAAGCACTGTCTCCTGAGTGAATACCAGCCTCTTCAATGTGTTGCATAACACTTCCAATATAAACTTCTTTGCCATCAGAGATACAATCTACATCAAGCTCTATGGCTTGGTCTAGAAATTTATCGATTAAAACAGGCGCTTCATTAGAGACAGAGATAGCTAAATCCATATACTCTTTGAGCTCTGCTTCACTATAAACAATACGCATACCACGACCACCAAGGACAAAAGATGGACGCACAAGGACAGGGTATCCAAGTCGCTCAGCGATTACATAAGACTCCTCTTTTGTGCGAGCAAGTCCATTTGCTGGTTGTTTAAGATTATGACGATTGACAAAATCAGAAAATTGTTCTCTATCCTCTGCCAAATCAATAACAGCAGATGGTGTACCGATGATATTTGCATCTATTTTTGTCAGTTTGTCGGCAAGTTTGAGTGGTGTTTGCCCTCCAAAATGGACAATGATTCCATCAGGGTTCTCTGCCTCAATAACCTCTCTTACATGCTCAAAATCAATCGGTTCGAAGTAGAGTACATCTGAAGTATCATAATCTGTTGAGACAGTCTCAGGGTTACAGTTGTACATAATTGTCTCAACATCCATCTCTTTAAGAGCAAAAGCAGCATGAACACAGCAGTAATCAAATTCAATACCTTGCCCAATTCTGTTTGGTCCACCCCCTAAGATAAGCACTTTTTTCTTATCGCTTTTGCGTGAGGCTATCTGTGGGAGTTTTGTGATATTTGTTGTTGAGTAGAGGTATGGCGTGAGGGCTTCAAATTCTGCTGCACAAGTATCGACTTCATTATACTCTAGGCTAATACCAAGTTTTTTACGCGCCTCATAAACAATATCTTCACTCACATTTTCACCAGAATTTTTTGTTATAAGTTGTGAGATGCGCTTGTCAGAAAAACCATCCACTTTTGCTTGACGCATAAGGTCTGCATCAAAGAGAATTTTATCAGTAATTGTTTTTTCGCTCTCTACAAGCTCTTGGAGTTGGTACAAGAACCATGGGTCAATAGCACAGGTGTCAAACATCTCTTCAATGCTCATACCACGGCGAAACCCCTCTGCAACATATAAGATTCTATCACTGTTTGGACGACGAATCTCATGCTTGACAAACTCATCATCTGCATCTATCTCATCAAATCCACATAGACCTGTTTCTAGGGAACAAAGGGCTTTTTGCACAGACTCTTTGAAAGTTCGACCAATCGCCATTACCTCCCCAACTGATTTCATTGAAGTTGAGAGTGTGGACTCTGCTTCTGGGAATTTTTCAAATGTAAAACGAGGTACTTTTGTAACAATGTAGTCAATTACAGGCTCAAAAGCTGCTGGTGTACCAGTGATGTCGTTGGTGATTTCATCGAGTGTAAAGCCTACTGCAAGGAGTGTAGCTACTTTTGCAATTGGGTAACCTGTCGCTTTAGAGGCAAGTGCCGATGAACGGCTCACGCGAGGATTCATCTCAATAACAATCATGCGTCCCGTTTTTGGATCAATGGAAAACTGCACATTACTTCCACCCGTATCTACACCAATCTCACGCAAGATAGCAAAAGAGGCATCACGCATTCTTTGGTACTCTTTATCTGTAAGGGTAAGGGCGGGAGCAACAGTAATAGAATCTCCTGTATGCACACCCATAGGGTCAAAGTTCTCAATAGAGCAGACAATAATGCAGTTGTCTGCCTTGTCACGAATAACTTCCATCTCATACTCTTTCCATCCAAGGAGTGACTCTTCGATGAGAATCTCTGTTACAGGCGACTCATCAAGTCCACGAGCTGCAAGTTTTTTAAACTCATCCATATTGTAAGCAACACCACTTCCTCCACCAGCAAGGGTAAAAGAGGCTCTGATGATGATTGGAAAACCAATTTTTTCTGCAGCAGCAAGTGCATCATCCATATTATAAGCGTACATTGAAAATGGCAGATCCATACCGATTTTAATCATAGCCTCTTTAAATGCTGAACGGTCTTCACCTTTGTTGATAGCTTCAGGGTTTGCTCCTAAAAACTCAACACCCTCAAGCATCCCTTTTTCATACATGCTCATAGCAACATTAAGTGCAGTCTGTCCACCCATGGTTGGTAAGACTGCATCAACATTCTCTTCTTTGATGATTCTAGCAATAATATCTTCTTTGATTGGTTCAATGTAAGTTCTATCTGCAAATTCAGGGTCAGTCATAATTGTTGCAGGATTAGAGTTAATAAGAACAACACGATAACCTAACTCTTTGAGCGTTTTAACAGCTTGTGTTCCAGAGTAATCAAATTCACATGCCTGACCGATAATAATCGGACCAGAGCCTATGAGGAGTATAGTTTTAATGTCGGTGCGTTTTGGCATTTGGTACCTCTTGAAAATGTATAAAATTTAGATATTATACCTAAGAGGCACTTAATATTTGATGAGAAAGAGTTTAATATTCAAATGTATAGATAAGAGATGCAAGTCCAGAATAGATATAGTTTTTATCTGTTAAGGGACTCTCTGTTGCAGCAGATGGAAGTTTGTCATAGCGTATGTTAAGCAGTGCAGAGAGTTTTTTTGTAAAAGGATATTTTATGTAAGTTTGTACTCCATACTCCAAGCCATCTCCTGCTGTGTAGGCTTTTCTTGCTTGTGTCGCTTCACTCTGTTTGACGCCATAGTAGTAGTTGATGAACTTTTTGGTTTGATACAAAAAGACAACACTTGGATAGAGAGTGAAATTTCCAACTTTGTATTTATCTCCTATCTCAACACGGCTTACCCATGATTTATACTTTTTAAGCATATCTGCTAAGAGCATCACTTCGATGTATTGTCTGTCTTTGTAACTGGCAGAGAAGGCAAGACCACCTTCAAAAGTTGATTTTCGCTCATTCATTCCATGCAAATAATTGGAGTCTGATGGTTTATAACCTAAGGTTCTTGGCTGCATGGTTAATGAAAATCCCCACGCATAATCTTTCTTTTTTTCACCTAGAAAATAGAGTCCAAAACGAGACCAGCGAGCATAAATAATGCCATTGTCATAAAAGATGACAGGTGAAGGTAGAAGTAGAGATTTTGCACCCTTGTATGGCTCTGACTGGATATATGGACCAAATCCAAGCGTGAGCTTCTGTTTGTCACTTGCTATGAGAGAACTAAAGAGTAAGAGGAGTATGAAGAGTATATTTTTCATTGTACTTTCCTTATGATGTAAAAATAATTTGGTTCATTGGCTGTAAAATAGGGTGCTACAACAGCATTTTGGTATCCTTGAGATGTTGTGATGGAGATTACTTTACCAACTTTTAAATCTTTAAAAAAGATATTGTCAAGTCCTGAAGTTACTACTTTATCGCCAGTTTTTATATGAAACCAACTTGGTATGAAGTTTACAATGAGATGATTTTTGTTATCTCCATGTGCAATTCCAGGTGCCATCTCTTCTCCAATAAAAACGGAATAGCTACTTTTGATATCATTATTTAAAAGTGCAAGTGGTTTTGAATTTTTAGCAACAACAATGCCAGCTACAATATCGCCATAAAGCAGACCGTAGATTTTGGAACTGTTATAATCAGGAACATCTACCCATAGATGGTTAAAGTCTCCAAATTTTTCATAGGAGATGGTTCGTATAAGCTCGATGTTTGGGTTTGTAGAGAGAGTGGAGTTGTTTTCTCTGTAAAGTTCCTGTAAATTTAAACGCACCTGATGCATTATAATCTGCTCTTTTTTACATTTTTTTAGTTCTTGTGTTAAATCACTAATTTTTTGTGCTTGAAAAAAGTATTTATTGAATGAATCTTCTACATAGTTCAGAGCTGTATGATAAGAGAGTTTAATTGAATTAAGTGCAGAAATAAGAGGTGATTGAAGTGTATTTGAATAATACAAAGCACCCACGAAGAGTGCTAATAAGAGAACTAAATAATTAAAAAATTTTTTATTCATTCTCAAAAAGTTCTTGGAGTAGGTCTATCTCTTCGAGTGCGCGTCCTGTTCCTCTTGCTACAGCAAGAAGAGGTTCATCTGCCACAAAGACAGGAATTTTTACAAGGTCTGAGAGATATTTGTCAAGCTGACGAATAAGTGCTCCTCCACCTGTAAGTATAATACCGTGGTTGACAATATCTCCTGCTAAATCTGGTGGCATCTGTTCGAGTACATCACGCAGTGCTTCTGCTACCTCTTTGAGTGGTTCTTTCATAGCATCTTTTGCATCTTCACTTGTGAGCTCTACAGTACTTAAAAGTCCTTCAACCTGATCACGGCCATTGACAACCATAGTCAACTCTTCATCTAAACTAACAGCGGTCCCGATGTTAATTTTAATCTCTTCAGCAACTCGTTCACCGATAAGTAGATTGTATTTTTTTCTTACATAGTTGACAATACCCTGGTCTATCTTATCTCCTGCTGTACGAATTGATTTAGAAAGAACAAGTCCACCAAGTGAAACAACTCCAATCTCTGTTGTACCACCACCAATATCTACAACAAGATTTCCTTGAGGCTCTCTAATATCTACTCCCGCTCCAATAGCTGCTGCCATAGGCTCTTCAACAAGAAAAACTTCTCGTGCTCCTGCACTCATAGCAGATTCACGAACAGCTTTTCTCTCAACCTGCGTGAGACCATACGGAACACAGATAATAATACGCGGAGCAATAAGAGAGGTTCTTCCATGCGCTTTTTCGATGAACTTTCTAATCATCTTTTCTGTCATATCAAAGTCGGCAATCACACCATCACGCATAGGACGAATTGCTTTAATATTGCCTGGTGTTTTACCCACCATCTCTTTTGCTTCATGTCCTACGGCAAGGACACGCTGTTGACCATATCTTTCAGTCTTAACAGCAACAACAGAGGGCTCATTAATGATAATCCCTTTCCCTTTTGCAATAACGATAGTATTTGCCGTTCCTAAATCGATAGATAAATCGTTTGAAAAAAGTCCTATAATTTTATTAAATATCATTGCTTTGCCTTATGCAGATTTTTGTGTTGTTTTTTTGATATAGACCGGTTTTTCACCATCTTCTATGACCTCTTTTGTAATGAGAAGTTCATATCCATCATACTCTGGAAGTTCATACATGACATCAATCATACTCTCTTCCATAATAGCACGAAGTCCACGCGCTCCCGTTTTACGTTTAATCGCTTTTTGTGCAATGGCACGTAGAGCATCCTCTTCAAAGTTTAATTCTACATTATCAATAGCAAAGAGTTTTTTATACTGTTTGACCAGAGAGTTTTTTGGCTCTGTTAAGATACGAACCATATCATCTTCTGTGATCTCATTAAGCGATGCAATGATAGGCAGACGACCAACAAGTTCAGGAATAAGACCATAATGAACCAAATCATCAGGCTCTACCATGTCAAATGTAGGTTTTGCTTCATCTTTTGTCTTTTTCTCATGTCCAAAACCAAGGATATTTTCACCCTGTTTGCGTTTTAAGATCTCTTCAAGTCCATCAAATGCACCACCACAAATAAATAAAATATTGGTAGTGTCGATTGCTGTAAATTCCTGGTTTGGATGTTTTCTTCCACCTTTTGGTGGAATGTTGACCGAAGAGCCTTCTATGATTTTAAGAAGGGCCTGTTGGACACCTTCACCACTTACATCTCGAGTGATAGAACGATTTTCACTCATACGAGAGACTTTATCAACTTCATCAAGAAAAATAATCCCTTTTTGAGCGCGTTCTATATCGCCATCTGCTGCTTGGATGAGTTTTGTAAGAATATTTTCTACATCTTCTCCAACATAACCAGCTTCTGTTAAGCTTGTTGCATCGGCAATGGCAATAGGAACATTTAAAACTCTCGCAATCGTTTGTGCCATAAGTGTCTTTCCTGAACCAGTTGGTCCAATGAGTAAAACATTTGATTTTGCAATCTCTGTATCATCTTCTAGCGCATTATGAAGTTTGAAAATTCGTTTATAATGGTTGTAAACAGCAACACTTACAAGTTTTCTTGCTCTCTCTTGCCCAATAATGTAGTCTCCTAAAAAGTTGTCTAACTCTTTAGGTGTCATGAGTTTTTCTACATGTTCTGTTAACTCTTGGTTTTTAGAAGATGCTATCTCCTTCTCATCACCAAACATAATTTTATAAGCAGAGATAACACAATTTTTACATATATATACGCCATTTCCTGCTATTAGGGGGTTTTTTTCGCTCTCACTTGCATCGCAAAAGCTACAATGTCTATGTATCATCTATATATTTTTCCTCTCAAATGGGATTCCACGTTTTGTTTTAATAACAAAGTTACATAAATCTGTAACATAGTGATTTTTTGTATTTTCTAAAAGTTCGCTTGCACTCTCTTTGAGTGGTTTTCCAGACTCAAAGAGTTCTCTGTAGGCGCTCTTTAGTTCATTAATATCATCTCTCTCAATATGGCGTCTGAGCCCTGTCAGGTTGAGTCCACGCAAAGAAGCACGATTCCCTTCTGCCATACAAAATGGTGGAATATCCTGTGCAAGCGCACTTGCTCCACCTATCATGGCATAATCGCCAATATGGACAAATTGATGAATAGGTGTCATTCCGCCAATAACGACATGATTACCAAGCTCTACAT
>Ga0256840_1001831_pt1 | contig 19287 bp, 15 predicted proteins | sample 355202metaG_FD_185969 | JGI IMG/M metagenome (GOLD analysis project Ga0256840, IMG submission 185969) | Hydrothermal vent microbial communities from Mid Atlantic Ridge, Atlantic Ocean - 355-202 | ecosystem: Environmental > Aquatic > Marine > Hydrothermal vents | place: Atlantic Ocean: Mid...
GACCCCAACGACCTCGTAACATATGCCTATCTCGCACAAAGAAAATTTCAAGAAAACAAAGAAGCGTGGGTGGCATTCACCAAAATTCCGTATATGAAATATGTAGAAACAAAAGTGCCTCGATTTTTACGTTTTATTGGGGTGATAAAATACAACCTCTATTTCAAACAAGAATTTCCAATAGAAAAAGACGGCAAATACTATCAAGACGCCCAGAGCGACGACCATCAGGTACGAATGCCCAAAGAGAATGCTTTCAAAGGAAACATATACCTACTCATAAGTCCACGGATTGCTTCGGCTGGTAGTTTATTCGCAGCACTGGTGACAGGAAATGAAAATACAACAGTGATAGGTGAAGAAACCATGGGTGGGTATTACGGACATAATGGACATATTCCAATGACTTATATATTGCCAAAATCAAAATTAAAAACTTCCTTTTCTATCGTGAATTTAGAACAAGACGTGCCAGTTAAAGAAAATCAAATTGCTGGTAGCGGTATCATTCCTGATTATAAAGTCATCCAATCCTATGATGATTTTATAAATCATACTGACGTACAAATGAATTTTACCTTGAAATTAATTGATAATAAATAAGGCATCAATTCCATGAAAGCAATTTTAGTATTTGTCCTCTCTGTTTCTTGTCTCTTCAATCTTTTTGGTCAAAAAAAGATGACCCCTGAAAAATTAATAAGCGACTTTGATTATTTGATTGAAGAATTAAGGCTACAACATCAGGGACTTTATGAATACCTTCCCGAACACGAGGTAAATAAAGAAATTGACAGCATTAGAAAAACCCTAAATGTGCCAAAAACAAAATTAGAATTTTACAGAACCCTGCGATATACCTTAGGATTAACCAACGAGGCACATACTTCCATCAACTTGCCAAAATTGACAATGATAAAAATTGGACTCTCCAAATCCTTTCTTCCTTTGGCAGTAAAATTTTGTGATAAAGCCTTAATCATCACTCAAAATTATGGCAAAAATATAGTGGGACTCAACAAAGGATCTAAACTGATTTCGGTAAATGGAGAAAAAATAAGCGACATTGTTACCAAATTATTTCCGCTTATTCCTACAGATGGTTTCAATGAAACATCAAGATACGAGTGGACAGGAGGTGTTAATTTTTCGTTGCTTTATCGGTTAATCTATGGTAAAAAAAAGAAATTCAAACTAGAAATTCAGGAATTTGGGAGCAAAGAAACCCAAACTATAAACATCTCCCCTATTATATACACAAAATTTAAAGGCAAGAATGCTAAGTTCAAATCAGCTGACTTTGATTACAACGATTTTGCTTTTCAGCAAATTAATGATTCCGTTGCTTATTTGTGTGTTCCGAGTTTTAGCACTGGAGAAATTGCGTATGAAGCCTTTTATAAATCAAGCTTTAAAAAAATAGATTCTCTCAATATCAAACATTTAATTATTGATGTTCAAGCCAATGATGGCGGTACTGAAGGAAATGAAAACTTACTTTTCAGCTACTTGACAGACTCAGTAATACAAAAATATAAGCGAGTGACCATGTTGCCAAAGCCATATTCAAAAAATAAACACGACAAGGAATATCAAGCTGACAAATGGAAACTGAAAAACTCCATTGCTGAAAGAGGCACATTTACATTATTCAGCAATTACTATTCAAGCTTAGGATATCATAAACCAAACCAAGATTATGTTTTCAAAGGAAATGTCTATGTACTTATAAGTGGTACGACATTTTCGGGAGGAGCAGAATTTGCTAGCCTTGTGAAAATGTCAGATAGGGGTATATTTATTGGAGAAGAGGCAGGAGGAGCATATGAAGGAAATGTCAGTGGCTATTCGGAATCTATCAAACTGCCCAACAGTAAAATACAAATATCAATACCTACGGTTCATTTTCAAGTTAACGTAAATCCTAAAGTAAAAGGGAGCGGTGTAATTCCTGATTATGAAATCCCTCAAACGTGGGAAGCATATTTGAAACGAAACAATAGGAAAAAAGATTTTGCCATTGAATTGATTACTAACACCGCTAACAAAGGGTTTCGTTAAAAGCTATCTAGGAATTCAAACACAGGTGCTAATTAGTTCATAATATTTTTGTATGTTGAGGTGGTAATAAGCCAAACAGAATTATACAAAAAATTACCTTTGACAAGCGTGATAAAATAGAAATATTAGAAAATACATTCAGTTGGATTGTAGTAATGGCAATGCTCATATATGGTGGTGCAAAATCATTCAATTTGATAGCGCTTCCGAAATCAACACCCCCGTCTCAGCACTAACAGGAATACAACTCATGTGGGCTTTTTATGGACACTCCAAGCCCTTTGCACTTACTTTGGGTTTCTTCGAAATTACTGGAGGCTTGCTGATATTTTAAAAAAACAAGGGTTTTAGGATGCCTATTTACCTCCACCATTTTGGTAAATGTGATCTTACAAGACATCTTCTATGATATAAATAGAGGTGTGCTCATCGCTGCCATTATTTATCAAATATGTATCATTATTATATTATGGTTAAATCGAGTTCAAATAATAAACAGCTTCAGATTATTGTTAAAAAAAACATCATTGCGTCAAACCACAACAAAATTTTTCGCAAAGCTAGGCATCGCTTTTATACTTTTTTTTACTCAGAATAACTGAGTTTTATTTGACACATTAAATTTTCACAACAGCAACAGCTAAAAACATTGAAAGATGCCATATCCTGAAAATTTGTCATGATTAGAAAATAAAAAAGTGATTTTAATGAAAAAATGTCATGGTACTTTTTATGTAACTGCCTAATTGTCAGCTATATAGCATTGGTATTTATTTTGCATTGATGAAAAGTAGAAAATAAATGTTAAACCTAAAATAAAATATCATGACACTTATAAGATATCAAAATCAACTACCAAATCTATTTGATCGGTTTTTTAACAGCGAATTGGATTCTTGGAATAGAAACAATTTTTCCGATACCAATACGACGTTACCATCTGTGAATATAACAGAAAATACCGATGCATTTGAAGTAGAAGTAGCCGCTCCGGGGTTTGAAAAATCTGACTTCAAAATCGAATTAAACAATGATTTGCTCACCATCTCATCTGAGAAACAAGTCAATAATGAGGCAAAAGATGATGAAAAGATTTCTAGGCAGGAGTTTAGTTATCAATCGTTTACACGCTCGTTTACACTTCCTGAATTAGTGGAGGGAGATAAAATTTCTGCACAATACAAAAATGGGATTTTATCCTTAACCATCCCAAAAAAGGAAGAAGCCAAACCAAAACCAATAAAACAAATTAAAATTAAGTAACATCCACAGAGATCAGCTAATACTCGTATTAGCTGATTCTTTACTAAAATTTATATCATGAAAAATATAATAACACTCTTTATTTCTGTATTACTTTTCGCTAGTTGCAATGCTCAAACTGAAAAGAAAACAGAAGTTCAAAAAGAAGAAATTGGCAAAGAGCAAATTGAACCTAAAGTGGACTATAAGGTAAATAAAGAATATGATGATGAAGGAAATTTGATAGGTTACGACTCCACATATACCTATTACTATTCCAATATTGACAAAGATGCAATGATGCGAGATAGCGTTTTTGAAAAATTTAGCAAACATTTTAATATGGGAAATTCTTTGACCGGTGATGATTTCTTCCGTGATTTTCTCAAAGAAGAGAGTTTTTCAAAAGATGAATTTTTCAAAGAGGACTTCTTCAGTGGAGATTTTAAAAGCAATCAGGAAATAATCAATAGAATGCTATCCCGAATGGATTCGCTAAAAAATCATTTTTTTATTGAAACTTATCCCTTGCAGGAAAATGAGACCCCAAAAAATAAAACGAAGTAAATTCGGCTGAAAAAATCCCATATACGTCAGCCGCAAGTAGGCAAAGCGAAGGTGTCCAGATTGTATCTGGACACCTTCGCTTTATTCATTTAGATTATTCGAGTCCTCTTCATATATATCCGTTCAGTGTTTTTGGAGGTTTTGAAAATATATGATAGCTTGCGTTAGGAAATTAGATTGAAGTACCCATTTTTCAACGATCATTATGAATACAAAACAGCTATTATCATTCTCGTTCATGGTTATCTTTTCAACCAGTGTTTTATCTCAAAAGAGAGTACACTTAATAACTTTATCTCCCAAGCAATCAGTAGAAAAAAAAGAGTTCTTCATCTCTCAAGTAATTGACAACCGTAGAAATAAAGGAAGTATTGGGATTGTCCAAAAGGGAATGGCTAACCGCCCAGTACCTGCCCTTTTAGATATTGGATTAGAGTTTCAATTAATGAAAGCATTTACTGTTTTATTACCCGTTTCCGAAATACCACTTGTAGCTCGCGTTAATAAGCTAATCATTTCTGAAAAAACATCCGCCTTTTCTGAATTAGGAAGGTGTGAAATTGAAATTGAATTTTTAAAAAATATAGATGGGGAGCTGTATACCTTGGGCGAATTTTATGCAAAAGTTGACGGAAAAGGTATGGATGTGACAGAAAAACATGATGATCGAATTATCGCGGCACTAGCAAGCTGTATTAACCAATACTCTAAATCAGCAGACAAAGAACCTGCCCTAAAAGTTGCTCGACCAAAAGATGCAGAAATTAAATATACCTTTGACTTTAGTCGCCCCCTTAAAAAAGGACTCTATCTTAATTATAAAGATATGCTTAACAACACACCAGATAGTTTATTAGAATATGATGCGAAGGTTATAAGTGGGAAAAGCAAATTGCAACGTTATAGAATAAACTATGCGGGAAAAAATAAACGAATTAAAGGATTTTTTGCATACAGCGATGAGCGTAGAATCTATTTAAATGCGACTGCCTATAGTGCGGGAGAATACTTTGTTCCCGCACAACTCATGGGTAGATACATTTATTTTGAAGATGTGTTTACCCCAAAAAATTTAAATTCAGTAGGCTATATGTATGGCGCAATGGGTGCTTTAATTGTAGGTGCTGCTGGTTCGAAGAAAAAAGGGATTATTCTTGATACAACAACAGGGTTGATTCATGTATTAACCAAACAGAAAATAATGGAATTACTGTATGAGTATAATGATTTAACAGCAGAGTACATTAATGGTAAAAATAAAGTTCAATTTGTAAAACCAATCATAAAAAAATTGAATGCTAGGCTCAATAATTAGTCATAGAATAGCCTCATTAACTAACAACCCATGAAACTACTAATAAAAATTATCCTCATCACAGTGCTAATCCTCATGGCATTCATTGCCAATGTAATGATTTCAACAGGTTACTTCCGAACAATAGAAAATAAATTTGTTGGGGAGCTTGTCAATGAAATTGCACTGCCTGGCACTGAAGATATCACCATCAGCCAAACCGACGGCTTTGCGCTAATCTCCTCTAACGACAGAACTGCTACCAACCGAGCGGACTGGCATGGTGGGTTATATCAAATGGACTTGACTTCGGGCAATTTCCAATTAACCAACCTGACCAAATCCTTCCAAAAGTATTTTGCTCCGCATGGTATTTCTATGTTAAAAAAGGATAGCATCTATCATGTCATGGCTATCAACCATACACCCACTGGACATACAGTAGAAGTTTTTGATATGAAAGGTAAAACAATGACCCATGAAAAAACACTGACAGATGAGTCCATGATGAGTCCAAACGACATAGTAGTGGTTGGTGAAAACCAGTTTTACTTCACCAATGACCATGCCTACACCACAGGCATTGGCAGGTTGTTAGAAGATTACGGTGGACTTGCTGTTTCTAATGTCATCTATTTTGATGGAGAAAATTATAGGGAAGTGGCTAGTGATATTGGCTATGCCAATGGTATCAATTTTGACCCAAAGCGCAATTTGATGTTTGTCGCTTCTCCCCGAAAATTCCTTGTGAAGGTTTTTTCAAGAAATTCAGATGGCTCGCTTGAATTTATAGAAGACATCCCTTGCGGTACAGGAGTAGATAATATTGAGTTTGACACTGATGGAAACCTTTGGATAGGATCGCATCCAAGTTTACTTGCCTTTTCAGCATACCACGCCAAAAATAAAGAATTTTCGCCCTCGGAAATCATAAAAATAACCTACCGAGGGAAAGGAGATTACGAAATAGAACAAATCTATATGAACGATGGCACTGCCATGTCTGCCTCTACTGTTGCCGCTTCTTTTGATGACTTGATTATTACAGGAAACTACCGAGATGATAAGTTTTTGATTTTGAAAAGATAATCCAATTTTCCTACATAATAAATAAACCTCTCCAGATAGTTTTGTAGTTTTGCAGCTAATGAGCTTCTTATTTCCTCAGTTTCTGTTTGGATTACTGGCTTTGGCGATACCCATCATCATTCATCTTTTCAATTTCAGAAAAGTTAAAAAGATATTTTTTTCAAATACACAGTTTTTAAAAAATGTAAAAGAAGTCAGCACCTCTAAACTTAAGTTAAAACACCTGTTGATACTTGCTGCTCGCCTATTGTTCATCACGTTTCTAGTATTGGCTTTTGCACAACCGTTTATTCCAGGTGAAAATCAAGCACTGCAAAACGAGCACGTTTTCATATATCTGGACAACTCCCAAAGCATGTCCAATAAAGTGACTACTGATTTAACAGCCCAGGAACAGAGTATAGATTTTATCAATGAACTAATAAATATCTATCCCCAAAACACTAAATATCAACTACTTACCAATGATTTTGCACCTTGGTCAAATATCCCCAAAAGCAAAAGTGAAGTGGAAGATTTATTGTCTGAAATAAAACTATCAAGCGTCTCACGAAGTCTAGAAGAAATAAACAACCGACAGTTTAACAACCCTTTTCAAAATTTGGATACCAAGCCTGCAGTATATTGGTTGTCCGACTTTCAAAAATCTACCGCAGGCACTATTGATAAAATACAGTTTGACTCCACTGCCGCCTATAATATTGTACCACTCAATTATTCAAGCTCAAAAAATATCTACGTAGATTCATTGTACCTGACCAATCCATTTTTGCTAGAAAATGAAAAGAATGAATTGGTCGTAAGGTTTGGGAACACTGGAGATGCAACGGAGGAAGATGTAACGGTAAAACTTTTCATCAATAATACACAAGCAGCAAACACAAGTATCAGCATTGAACCCAGTCAAAAAACAAGTACCACTTTTGAGTTGAATCATTTCAGTGCTAAAATCAACAAGTGTATTGTCAAAATTGAAGAATTTCCCGTCACCTTTGACAATGACTTTTACTTCACCTTAAATATCGATGACAAAGTAAATATCTTAGAAATAAAATCAGCTGAATCACCTGACTACGTCAAAAAAGTGTATGCCAACAAAGGTTTATTTAGCCTGGAATCCAATTTATCAGACAATGTGGATTACCACAAAATTCAGTCTGCTGATCTAATCATCATTAACGAAGTGACCTCGCTATCTTCATCTTTGATCAAAGCCCTGAATAATTTTCTTGCCGATGCTGGAACAGTCATGCTAATCCCTTCCGAAAATATTAATGTCAATGCATATCAACAGCTTGTACATATTCAAAAGAAGGGTGGCAATTCGATAGAAAAACTAGCCCTCAAATCTCCTGATTTTTCCAATCCATTCTTTAATAATATGTTTGTGCAAAGTGATGAGATTGTGGAGATGCCGCTTGCCACTAATTTCATTGCGCCTGCATCCGTTCATCAAAAGGTTTTGACGCTAAAAAACAGAAGTGCCTTTCTTTCAAAAATCACTGGCAGAAAAAAAGTATTCCTTTTTGGCACGCCGCTCAATGAAACATTTACTAATTTCCAAAAGCATGCTATTTTTGTACCTATCATGTATCGAATCGCGGCGCAAAGTAATGTCATGAATGACAAGTTATACCATACGGTGAATGAACCACTCATCACACTAAAAATTGATTCTATAATCAAAAACGATATTTATAAATTAAAAAACAAAACTGCAGAAATCATTCCTGCACAAAGGATCATTGGCAATGAGCTCCTCATAGAAATTCCAAAACATACCATTACCCAAGGGTTCTATGGGCTTTCGAATACCGCAGGGATTCAAAAAGTACTAGCATTCAATTTGGATAAAAAAGAATCTAATCTGCAGCAGTACAAAACAACTGATTTATCAAGAATATTTAAAAATGTACCAAACGTCACCATTTATTCTGATGACAGCACCGATTTTACCGCTTCATTAAAAGCACAAAAAAGCGGCACGCCACTTTGGAAATATATGTTAATCTTATCTTTAATAGCCCTTTTGGCTGAAATTTTACTCATAAGACTATTGTAAATGGATATATTACTCACTGCTGTAGAAATTGTTGACAAGCGTTCGCCACACCATGGCAAGCAAAGAAACGTTCACCTGAAAAATGGTATCATTCAGTCTATCTCCACTCAAAAACCCAATGCTAAAAAAGTATTAGATGCCAAGGGACTAAAAATTTCCATCGGTTGGTTTGATTTAGGGGCTTTCATCGGTGACCCTGGTTTAGAGTACAAGGAAGATTTAAAAAGTGGTCGAAAAGTAGCAGAAGCAGGGGGCTTCACATCTGTGGCAATACTACCCAATACAAAACCTGTCATTCAAACCAAAAATGATGTTGCCTACATCACCACAGATAATAAAAATAGCCTGACCCAAATACTACCGCTATCAGCTGCGACACATAATACCGAAGGAAAGGAACTGACCGAAATGATTGATTTGCACCATGCTGGTGCGGTGGGTTTTACCGACGGACTGCATCCTATTTGGCACACTGATATTGTACTAAAAAGTTTGCAATACTTGCAGAAATTTGATGGCGTATTGCTCAATCGACCAGAAGATACGATGCTGACTAAATTTGGCAGCATGCATGAGGGAGTCGAAAGTACCATTTTGGGTTTAAAAGGAATGCCAAGCCTCTCAGAAGAAGTGATGGTAAGCCGTGATTTACAATTGCTGGAATACGCAGGCGGTAAGATTCATTTTAGCAATATTTCAACAGCAGGTTCAATTGCACTTATCCGCAAAGCAAAAAAAGACGGCTTAAACGTAACCTGCGATGTCGTGGCGCATCAGGTAGTTTTTGATGACAGCGCTTTGTCTGATTTTGATACAAATTACAAAGTAAATCCTCCTTTCAGAAACAAAAAAGACATTAAAGCCATCAAAAAAGGATTGAAAGATGGAACGATAGATATCATCGTCTCAGGACATCGACCTCAAGACGAAGAGCATAAAAAACTAGAGTTTGACCTTGCAGCCTTCGGAATATTGGGATTACAGACCTTTTACCCTACCATTAATAATCACTATAATGAAATTGATGAGGCAACTCTTATTGAAAAATTTACTGCTAATCCTCGTGCGTTATTAAACCTAGTCATCCCCGAAATAAAGGAAGGCGCAAATGCAGAACTTACCTTATTCGACCCAAAAGCGAAGTGGGCTTATGATGAAAAAAGTAATATTTCAAAATCGAAAAACTCTCCATTTTTGGGGCAGGAGATGATTGGTACAGTGGTTGGGGTTTTTAATAATAACATGTCAACTATATTTTAACCGCAAAGGACGCAAAGAATTATGAGTTTATTTACAAAACCATTAACCAAAATAGCCATTAAATACGGGATTATAGGGGGATTGATAAGTGTTTTACTATTGTTGGTATTATTTTATACCGGCAAAAACCCATTTCTGTATACCCGAAAAGTCCCTTTTGGAATAGTACTTGTTCCACTCTTTATTTTCTTTGCTATCAAAGAATTCCGAGATTTTAAAAATAATTATACCCTGCATTTTTGGCAGGGGCTCATACTAGGATTTGTTTGTTACCTGATAATTGCGTTAATTTCAGCTGGGTTTACTAGGATTTTTCTCAGTTATCACCCCGAGATGCTGCAAGATATAATGAAGGTGGGCATACAAGCAATAAAAGATAATAAAGAAGAAACTATTAAAAACCTTGGAGAAGCGACACATATTGAATTACTTAATACTATATCGACAAATACGACCGCTTATGTAATTGCGCTTGAAGATTTTATTTTAAAAATGTTTCTTGGATTCTTTGCAACATTGATTATTTCATTGGTGCTCAGAAAAAATACTCAAATTATTGACTAACCTTTAACAATTTAAACTTTACTATTATGGAACAAAAACCTACAATTTTTGATATTGCAAAAAAATATGGTCTGATACTTGGCTTAATATCAATTGCTTATTTTGTAATCCTTAACATTGCTGGACTAGTAACAAATCAACTTGCCAGTTATGTGGGATACATTTTCTCTATCGCTATTATTTTCATGGCACACAAAGCCTATAAAAATGAAGGCGACGGATATATGACGTATGGACAGGGACTCGGGATTGGAACACTAACTGCGCTAATTTCTGGTATAATCTCCAGTATCTTTACTTTCATCTATATCAAATTTATTGATGATTCATTTATCGAACAATTATTAGATAAAATGATTAATGACATGGAAGCAAAGGGTATGTCTGATGCAGAAATTGATCAAGCGATGGGATTTTCTTCATTTATGATGACACCAATTGGAATCACCATAGCAGGCATTATTGGAGCAATATTTATCGGCTTTATTATTTCTTTGATTATTTCAGCATTCACGAAAAATACAAATCCTGAAGAAGAAATCTAACCATGCCCAAACCCATTAATATTTCGGTCGTTGTGCCGCTCTACAACGAAGATGAATCTATAAAAGAACTAACCGAGTGGATAAGCCGTGTGATGCAATCACATGGCTTTACTTATGAAGTCATCATGATTGATGATGGTAGTAAGGATGATTCTTGGGAGGTCATTCAACAACTTTCTGCCGAAAACCCAAATATTAAGGGCGTAAAATTCAAGCGAAATTATGGAAAATCAGCGGCACTTAATGTCGGGTTCAAGCAGGCGCTTGGTGAGGTGGTCATCACCATGGATGCAGACCTGCAGGACAGTCCTGATGAGATACCTGAGTTATACCGTATGATTAAAGAAGATGGTTACGAGTTAGTGTCTGGCTGGAAAAAAAAGCGACATGACCCAATGACCAAGACCATTCCTTCCAAGTTTTTTAATTATATCACAAGCCTCATCTCCGGCATAAGGTTACACGATTTTAACTGTGGGTTGAAGGCTTACAAGGCAAGTTTGGTCAAAAGCATTGATGTATATGGGGAGATGCATCGCTATATTCCTGCCATTGCTAAGTGGAACGGCTACACCAAAATCACAGAAAAAGTAGTGCAGCATCATCCTAGAAAGTATGGCGTAACTAAGTTCGGACTAGAGCGATTTCTCTATGGATTCCTAGATTTATTGTCCATCACCTTTGTTTCCAAATTCAAAAAACGTCCCATGCATTTCTTTGGGCTTCTAGGCACAATCTCATTTCTTGTGGGAATGGGATTTTCTACTTGGATCATTGGGCATAAACTTTATCTTAACTGGTACTTGAATCAAAACGCAAGAAGTGTTGCAGATCAACCACTTTTCTTTTTCGCTTTGGTGGCATTGATTGTCGGCGTGCAGTTGTTCCTTACTGGATTTCTAGCTGAAATGGTTTCGTTGGACACCAATAAGAAGGGGGATTATATTATTGAGGAGAGAATTTAAGTGACTAAAGGCTGAAGTGACTAAAATGCCTAAAATTGATTTGCCATATAAGGCATATAAGGTTGTTTTAGGCTTCATATAAGTTTGTAACATTATAACTAATATTGTAAAATCAAAAATCGTAAATCTCTAATTACCGTTTTGTGAAATTCTATTCCATAGTCATCCCAGTTTTTAACCGACCCATTGAAATTGATGAGTTACTCCACTCATTGACCAAGCAAACTTTTACAAATTTTGAGGTGATTATTGTCGAAGATGGCTCCTTCGAAAAATGTGATACCATCATAGACAAGTACAGAGACAAACTAGATATTCAATACTTTTTCAAACCAAACAGTGGACAAGGATTCAGCAGAAATTATGGTTTTGAAAGAGCAAAAGGTGATTACTATATAGTCTTTGATTCTGATTGCCTGATTCCGCCACATTATTTTACAGCTGTAGAAAAAGCATTGAAAGAGCAGCCTCTTGATGCCTACGGAGGTCCAGACAAAGCGCACGACTCATTCACTACAATTCAGAAAGCCATTAGTTATTCTATGACTTCTCCTTTTACAACTGGCGGTATTCGTGGCAGCAAAAAACATGTGGGCACTTTCCACCCTAGGAGTTTTAATATGGGTATTTCTAAAGTTGTATTTGAAAAAACCAAAGGATATATTATTCCATTCAAAGGAGAGGACATTGAGTTTAGCATCAGAATAATCAAAAATGGTTTTAAAACAGGATTGATAGAAAACGCCTATGTCTATCATAAGCGCAGAACAAGTCTTAGTCAATTTTACAAACAATTACACTTTTTTGGCACCGCTAGAATAAATATTTCTAGGTTTTTTCCGAAGGAATTAAAGCTGATACATGCGTTACCAGCTTTTTTTGTGATCGGCTTAATTGTTTATCTTTTGTTGCCAATATTTAATTTTACCCTCTTTAAACTGGCAACATTCATTTTAGTCATTTACTACAGTGCTATTTTTATAGATGCCACTATAAAGTACAAAAGCATTAGCGTAGGGCTAACAAGTATCGCTACTTCCTTTGTCCAATTAACGGGGTACGGCATTGGTTTTTTGAAAGAATTATGGGTGAAAATATCTCGAGGATAAGCAAATCAAAAATTAGAAATAATGAATCAGAAACAAGGAATTATTAGCTCAAACTTCTATATCTAATTCTTTTTGGTGCCACATCACCAAGTCTTTTCTTTCTGTTTTCTTCATAGTCCGAAAAATTTCCTTCAAACCAATACACCTCCGAATTTCCTTCAAAAGCTAAAATATGCGTGGCCACTCTATCCAAAAACCATCGATCATGAGAAATGATAACCGCACAGCCTCCGAAATTATCTAGCGCCTCTTCAAGCGCCCGTAACGTATTGATATCCAAATCATTGGTAGGCTCATCCAATAAAAGTAGATTCGCGCCTTGCTTCAAAGTAAGTGCCAAATGGACTCTGTTTCTTTCCCCGCCCGACAGTACGCCCACCTTTTTTCCTTGGTCGCCTCCGCCAAAATTAAACTTGCTCACATAGGCACGAGAGTTCACTTGTTTCCCGCCCATTTCTATCAGTTCATTTCCTTCCGATATGGTTTCCCAAACTGTTTTATCTGGGTCAAGGGCATCATGCTCCTGATCCACATAGGCAATTTCCACTGTTGATCCTACATCAAAAGTACCCTCGTCAGGTGTCTCTTTTCCGGTAATTAGTTTGAAAAGTGTGGTTTTTCCAGCGCCATTCGGACCCACAATACCCACAATTCCTCCTTGAGGAAGTGAAAATTCCATGTTTTCAAAAAGTAATTTATCACCGAAGGCTTTCTTTACTCCTGTCGCCTCAATCACTTTCGAACCCAACCGGGGACCTGCAGGAATAAATAATTCCAATTTCGATTCTTGTTGCTTTGCCTCCTCGCCCAACAGTTTATCATAGGAACTAATTCTTGCTTTTCCTTTTGCCCTTCTGCCTTTTGGTGACATTCTAATCCACTCCAGCTCTCGCTCCAAGGTCTTCTGTCTTCTCGATTCAGTTTTTTCTTCTTTGGCAAGTCTTTCTTGTTTTTGTTCTAACCAGGAGGAATAATTTCCCTTCCACGGAATGCCCTCCCCCCTGTCTAATTCCAAAATCCACCCCGCCACATTATCCAAGAAATACCGATCATGCGTCACAGCAATCACTGTTCCTTTATATTGTTTCAAATGTTGCTCTAACCAAAGCACCGACTCCGCATCCAAGTGATTGGTCGGCTCATCCAACAACAAAACATCAGGTTCCTGAAGTAGCAAGCGACAAAGTGCCACCCTTCTTTTCTCTCCACCAGATAAGTTCTCAATCAATGTATCTGCAGGTGGCGTGCGCAGTGCATCCATCGCTCTTTCTAGTTTGCTATCTAATTCCCACGCATTATGATGGTCTAGTTTTTCTTGAATTTCTGCTTGCTTCTGAATCAGTTTATCCATTTTATCAGGACTATCCAACACCGCAGGATCTCCAAATTTTTCATTGACTGCTTCAAATTCTTTTAGCAAGTCCACCACTTCCTGCGCACCTTCCTCTACTACTTCTTTAACCGTTTTTGTTTTATCCAATTGCGGTTCTTGCTCGAGCATTCCCACAGAAAATCCTTGCGAAAAAACAACCTCGCCCCTATACTCTGTATCTATCCCTGCAATAATTCTCAGTAACGATGATTTACCTGAGCCATTCAACCCCAACACGCCAATCTTTGCTCCGTAAAAGAAAGACAGGTAGATATTTTTTAATACTTGTTTTTGTGGTGGATAGATTTTACTAACCCCCGCCATTGAAAAAATAATTTTTTCGTCACTCATAGTTTATCATTGATTTAGAAAGATGGCATAAATATTGCCTTTTTGTTTAACATACAACTATTATTAAAAATATATTTAAGAAAGCATCAGAAATAATGCAACTATTTGATGAAAATCCATGTTTACCGATAAAATTTGCTCACTTACTGTGCATTTTATTAGTTTTTAACGAGTTTTTTAGATTTAAATAAGAATAATATTTGTTTTAATAATTAAAATTATACATTTGCAGCAAAATTCATCTCGATAGTTATCGGGAGAAAAACTGAGGTCACTACTTGGTAATTAAGGTGGTCTCAGAAAATTAATTAATTACCACAGTTTATTAAAAAAGGAGGAATTATGTATTGGACATTAGAATTGGCATCTTATTTAGAGGATGGACCATGGCCAGCAACAAAAGATGAGTTAATTGACTATTCTATTAGAATGGGGACACCATTGGAAGTTGTAGAAAATTTACAAGAATTAGAGGATGACGGACAACCTTACGAGAGTATCGAGGAGATTTGGCCGGATTACCCAACAAAAGAAGATTTTTTCTTCAATGAAGATGAGTATTAACTAGTTTTTGAAAATATTTATAAGGCATTCTGAAAATTCAGGATGCCTTTTTTATGACTTCATTTTTAACAAACACTCCCCAATCACTAAATCCTCAGGGGTGGTGATTTTAATGTTCTCATAATTTCCTTCTATCAAAGTTATGGCATGACCACTTGCCTCCACGACACTTGCATCATCCGTAAATTCCAGTGACTCGGTAACAGCATACGCTTTTTTGAGTAATGCTACTTCAAAAGTTTGGGGTGTTTGAATGAGTTGATAGTTTGTTCTATCTACCGCCTTTGAACCATTATCACCAACATATCGAAGAGACTCTTTCAGCCTAACCGCAGCAACGGCCGATTTACACTTTGCAGCTGTTTGATAAGCGTTTTCAATAATGTGCTGACTCACTAGCGGTCGTACGCCATCGTGTACCGCTATCAGGCCGTCACCCTCTATTTTTTCTAGCCCATTTTTCACCGATTGAAAACGTGAACTCCCTCCTTTTTGAATTATATGTGGCACAACAAAATCATACTTTCTACAAAGCATTTTCCACGTTGCAATTTCCGTCGTAGGCAAAACCAGCATAATTTGAACCTGTGTCGAAAATCTATAAAATGCATTGATCGTATGCATCAAGACAGGAAGCCCTGCCAAAAGCATAAATTGCTTAGGAATATCACTCCGCATCCGGCTGCCCGAACCACCTGCTACAATAATTACATGTTTTTCCAAATTCATAGAGACCGTAAATATAATTGGATGTGTAAGATATTACAAAAGTAAGTGTAGATATTCCCAGAAAATGGAATAAAAATAGAATCATTTTGAATGCAACATCATTTAGTCTCTAACGTTTCAAGTAATAAAACCACCAATATTCAATTTTTGAATTCATCAAAAACACCGAAATTTGAGAAAGTCAAATTCAGCCATGAAATCAATCACAAACAAATGAAAAAAGCAGTTATTATATTCGTTTCTATCTTTGCGGTGCTACTTATCGCCGCTGCAGCCGTTCCTTTTTTGTTCAAAGACAAAATCAAAGCAAAAATTGATGAGGAAATTGCCCAGTCAGTCAATGCTGATGTGGTATTTGATACAGACAAATTTGGCATCACGTTGTTCAAAGACTTTCCAAACATCACGGTCACATTAGAAGATTTTGGAATTGTTGGGAGAGATGAGTTTGAAGGAGAGGTATTATTAGCAGTCAAGAAATTTGAACTAGAAGCCAATCTAAAAAGTGTGATTTTTGATGATCAAGTAAGGCTGAAAGGAATTACACTTGTCAATCCAAAAATCAATATAAAAGTATTAGAAAATGGAAAGGCAAATTATGAGATCATGATTCCCACAGAAGAAAAGCCCGAAGAGACATCTGATGATGCAGAATTTTCTATGGGAATTGACCAATGGGAAATTGTAAATGGCGACATCAGCTATTCAGACGAAAGTATTCCTTTTTCAATGACCCTTGAAGATGTAAATCATACAGGAAGCGGTGATTTTGGCAGCGACGTTTTTGATATGAAATCGCTTACAGATATCGCCAAAACAACCATCAATTTTGATGGCATAGAATATTTGGCCAATAAAAAACTGAACTTAGACATGGTCTTGAACATGGACTTAAAGAATATGAAGTTCACCTTCAAAGACAATACTGCCATTATTAATGACCTCCCTTTGAAATTTGACGGGTACTTTGCCATGCCTACTGATGATTATGAAATGGACATTACCTTTTCTTCCCCTGAAAGTAGCTTTAAGAGTCTTCTTTCGTTAGTTCCTGGCGTTTACAAAGAAGACTTTAATGATATAACAACAGCGGGAAGTTTGGCTTTTAGTGGGTTTGTAAAAGGTGTTTATAATGAAACAACCATGCCTGCATTTAATGTTAATTTAAAAGTAGCTGATGCCATGTTTCAATATCCAGATTTACCAACAGCGGTAAAAAACATCAATGTGGATATGCTTATTGATAGCAAGGATTTTAACAATGATGACATTTTGATTGATATCAAAAAATTCGTGATGGACTTAGGCAACAACCCAATCAATGCCGTAGCAAAAATAAAAGGGTTAGAAAAACCAAACATCAACGCTGCTGTAAAAGCGAAACTAAACTTGGCTGATTTAGGCAAAATGTTTCCGATGGATGGGCTCACCATGAAAGGGTTATTCAACTTAGATTTGAAAGCCAATGGTGTATATGATTCCTTAACAAATCGTTTCCCCAATGTAAAATCAAATATGACACTGAAAGGAGGAAATTTCAAATACAGTGAATACCCAGTACCACTTGAAAATGTGAACTTCGCATCAGAAGTAACCAACACTGGAGGAAAAATGGAAAACACATTGGTGGTGGTAGATTATTTTGACATGCTGCTAGACGGCGAAAAAGTAGAAGGAAGCCTGACCTTGAAAGATTTAGTCAATTATACTTGGGATGCCAAAGTAAAAGGAATCATTGACCTAGAAAAAATCACAAAGATATTTCCATTAGACAGCATGCAACTGTCAGGGAAAATCAAGGCAGACATTACGAGCAAAGGTCAGTATTCCGACCTAGAGGCAGAGCGCTACAGCAAAATCCCTACGAGCGGCATCATGAGCATTGCTAATTTCAACTATGAAAGTGCTGATTTACCACAAGGGTTTAGTATCGCCAATGCCAACGCAAGTTTTTCACCAGAAAAAATCAACATCAAATCATTCAAAGGAAGGGCAGGAAAAACCGATATGAATATTGATGGATATGTCAGTAATTATATCAATTATATCTTCAACGACAATGCCACTTTAAAAGGAAATATGAATTTCAGGTCACAAAAAGTAGATGTCAATGAATGGATGACAGAGGAAGAAGTTGCCACGGACGATTCCACTTCTCAACCAATGGAAGTCGTAGAAATACCAAAAAACATAGATTTCACATTAAACTCAAACATAGCCAATGTGGATTATGACAATATGAAATTGAAAAATGTCAAAGGAATTATCAATGTTAAGGATGGCAAAGTTATTATGAATGATGTTAATTTCAATTCACTTGGCGGTACTTTTGCCATGAATGGGACATACGACAGCAGAGACATCAAGCACCCAACATATAATTTTGAGATTGACATGAAAGAGGTTTCAATCAAAGAATCCTATAATACTTTTAATACAGTTAAGGCTTTCGCACCAATTGCACAATTTGTCAATGGAAAATTTTCGACAGATTTCAAACTTAACGGAGAATTAGGGCAAGACATGCTGCCATTGCTTTCTACCATCAGTGGTTCGGGGCTTATCAATATTGTAAATGCAGTACTTGAAAAAAATAATGCATTGAACAAAGTTTCTAGCTTAATGGATGACAATAAATTTGGTTCAAATATGGCATTGAAGGATTTATTGCTACAAACAGAAATCAAAGATGGCAAGCTTAATGTGAAGCCTTTTGATGTTAAACTAGGAGACTATATGGCAAACGTGACTGGCAGCACGGGATTTGATGGTGCTATCAAGTACGACATGAAACTTGACATTCCTGCAGGTGCTTATGGCGCTAAATTGAATGGTCTGTTGAGTTCCGTTTCAGGGAGTGAAAGCACCAATGAAACCATTCAACTGCCAATACAATTCAGCGGAACTTTCCTATCACCCAAAGTAAAACTAGGAAATGCGCTTTCTAAAGAAAACCTCAGCAATCAAGTAAAAGACATTGCCAAGCAAAAACTGACGGAGCAAATACTTGATAATAAGGACAAACTCATTAAAGATTCTAACATTGCTAAATATATAGATTCAGCAGCGATAAACGATACTAAAGCGCAACTCAAAGCCAAACAAGATAGTTTGAAAAGAGTGTACGAAACAGAGAAGAAAAAAGCCGAGGATAGCGTTCGTAGAATCATAGAAAAGCAAAAAGAGGATGCTAAAAAGAAAGCCAAGGATAAAATTAAGGGTTTTTTTAAGTAATCCCTACAGGTAAGAGGTTGTTCCGAACCTGACCCACTAATAACAAAATCGCTTTTTAACGACAAAAACGCAACAATTTCTGAAGAAACATTCAAAAAATTCTTGAGGGTAGTTTCTCTTTACCAAACGATTTAAGGGTTTCAATTGTAAGGCTTGCAAGCACTCAAAACTATAGGAATCACTACTGGAACGATGAAGGGCATTTAAAAGCACAACAAGAATATTTAGGATCTGCTGAAAAACGTTAATATGTTGAATATCAGTATATTAATAGTGGTT
>Ga0256840_1001832_pt1 | contig 19277 bp, 18 predicted proteins | sample 355202metaG_FD_185969 | JGI IMG/M metagenome (GOLD analysis project Ga0256840, IMG submission 185969) | Hydrothermal vent microbial communities from Mid Atlantic Ridge, Atlantic Ocean - 355-202 | ecosystem: Environmental > Aquatic > Marine > Hydrothermal vents | place: Atlantic Ocean: Mid...
ATTGTATTCAGCTTGTACTCAGTATCTATAGATTACGCTAATGCTAACGACGAAATACAAAATAAGAGGAATACCTGTGTTAAAAAAAATTTCTGTTTACTCACTGCTCATCATAATTGCAGGGAGTATGACCGCTTGTTCAAATAATCAAGCAAATACCCCCCCAAAACAAAAACAAAAAACAGTAATAACAACTCAAAAGAAGCATGAGGTTATTCGAAAAAAACAGACTCATGGCAAACGAAGGATTATTCCAGTCGTTTATGAAAAACGCAGACCTGTCTTTAGACAGGTTGCACCCAGAAGAAGATCTACCACTGTACAAAGACGAAGAGTAGATCATTCCTTTTCAAATCAATTATCAAATGCTGCCTTAGGTCGCTTAAGAGCGCGAGTCAGATATGATGGTTCATATCATAAAATTGCCTATCCGTGGGGTGATGTACCTCAAAATATAGGTGTTTGCACTGACGTTGTTATTCGCTCTTATCGACGATTAGGTATTGATCTGCAACAACAGGTACATAATGATATGAGTGTGGCATTTAGTGCCTATCCAAATGTCAGAAAATGGGGCTTAACTAAGCCTGATCCAAATATTGATCATCGTCGTGTTTATAATTTAAGGGCTTTCTTTGCACGTCGTGGCGCTGCTTTACCCATTACTCATAACCCAAGACATTATAAGCCAGGCGACTTAGTGACATGGATGGTTGGAAAAGATCTGCCACATATTGGTATTGTTGTTAATAGACGCTCAAAAGTTGATCCAAACCGCTTTATGATTGTTCATAATATTGCTTATGGACCACAAATGGAAGATGTGCTATTCAGATTTCCTATAACAGGACACTACCGTTATACACCAAGGCAGATGGGTAACATCCCCAAGCCAAGGTACGCAGCAGCAAAAAGAGTATCTCGACCTGTTGCATCAAATAATCGATCTATGAACTACAATCAGCTAGTTGCAGCAGCACAATTATTAGGTGCTCACAAACAAGCTCAAAGAAAAAACTCACCTCCAAAGATTAAAGAAGTGAGCCCTATAACAGTGGCAAATCTTAGTAATACTGAAATGCAACAACTCTTGCAAGTGAAGTAATTACTCAGAATATAATATATTATAAAAAAAACGATTATTTTGTCATTTAGGTATTGACGACACTCCAACTAGCCAGTAAAATTCGCGCCTCAATTGATCCTCGATAGCTCAGTTGGTAGAGCAGTAGACTGTTAATCTATTGGTCCCAGGTTCGAGTCCTGGTCGAGGAGCCATATTCTGGAGGTCTCCATAGACATCGTTCTGTGGAGGCCTATCCTTTAAGAACAAAGGATAGAAGTACCTGTAGTGCTCCATCTAGCACGCTTTTCATTAAAGCTTCTTATAAGAAATAAGACAAAATAACACTCCAATTCTCGTGTAATCTACACGAAAAGCATAAGTTTGCCAAATATTTAACGATTAGCTGGTGGTGTTGGTTCGTCTGGCATTAAAGAAATACGAGGTTTCCTAGGATGAATCGGCGTAGTTGTTTTAAGTGTTGTTCTCATTTGATGAAGGTCAGTCGATACATATCCTAGTGTTGTTTTCACATTTGAATGCCCTAGTAGGTGCTGTACATCCTTAATGTTTCCCTTCTGATTAACTAAATCTGTTGCTAACCTATGTCTAAATCGGTGAGCACTACATTTTATTTTAGTATTTCTGGATAAGTTTCTAAAAAAACCTGATAACTGTTCTTCTGTCATTTTTTTTCTAAAGTATTTTGGATTGTATAAAGTGACATTGAATACTTGAGCATCTTTTAGTGAAATATCACTGTTCCCATATTTTTGCTGATTTTTCTTTTTTAATATCAGGAGTTCTTCATAAATATCATCATGTAATGGTATTACCCACTCACGTAATGTCTTACTGTACTTTGATTGAAGAAGGATTGTTTGCTTTTCAAAGTCAATATCATTCCATGTCAAGCCAATGAGCTGCCTTCTTCTAATGCCTGTATAGTAGAGTGTTCTAATCACTGTTATCCAAAACCAGCTAGGATTGAGCTTGTTTTCCGTGCTTTCAAGTACGCTTATTAGTTGAATTATATTTGTTTGAGAAATACTTTTAAATTGATGAGTCGCTTCTTTTACCATTCTGAATTTTAAAAATGGATTTTCTGTAATTAGCTCCTCTTCAACTGCGAATAATATTAGAGACTTTAACTGTCGAATATACGAATTGCAGGTAGTACTTCGTGTGCGTTGGAGTAACTCTTGTTTCCAAAGGTTTAAAGAATGCTTTGATATTTCACTAGCATCGTTAATACCCGTGTCATTTGTAAATATACGGATTATTTTAATAAGTAATTTAATGGTTTCTGTACTGGGTGTTCTATCAAGAGTGTACAGATGTAAGATGTTTTCTAACGTAGTTGTGTTTTGAGTTGATGTACTCATGCCTATCTCCTTGTTTGCTTCTTATTAGTGGATTGATAGGTTCGCACTCTAGTATAACAGTCCTTTTGGTCTACTGAATAGAGAAATGATATGATCCTTAATTACATTTAATTATTTCCTCTTGATATGAATATTCCCAGGAGGTAACCGGATAGCGAGTTTTTCTTCTGCATTTTCAATTAACATACCGTTCAGTATCTTAGGTGGTTTGTTTTTTCTAGTACTTAGTGTTTCAAACTTCCAGATATTCTTGTTGTCTTTCGTAATGGCGTGTAGATTTAAGCTTTGAAACGAGTGTTGTACCTGTTTGTAGCCCAAATCATGGTTTTGAGCGTATTTTCTAAAGATAAGTGGGCTTACTAGTATTAAGTCTTTATTCTCACCTACTGTATGTACCAACGCACTTTGTACATTGATTGCTAATGACCCGTCAGCAATTCCGTTACTGACCCAATCAATGAATAATTGGGCAGCTTTATTGCTCTTTGTTGCTTGAGTCGATTGATTATTGTCTGCCGATTTATTTTGTTTTGTTTCGTCGTTCTGATTTTCATTTATTGAGATACCAGGAGGGAGTGGTAGATCATCTAGTTCAGGACTATCAGTGTATTTAACTCCGGGCTCTTTTTTAGGTGCTTGAGAGTTTGTTTTCTTTGGTGTTTTATCTTGGTTTATCTCTGTCTTCTTTTGGGCGAGGGATTCTTCGGTAGACGTTAAATTGGTTTCTATCACTTTAATGTTGTCTGGTTGTGCTGGCCATGCACCGTGATCAGACCACAGCTTTATTAACGGAAAACAAAGGCACGTAAAGCTATTCTTCCAAGAATCTACATGTACCGTCATTTTCCAAACAGCACGATCTTTATTAGCTGGTTGGATAATATTATTTTGCATCAGTTCATCCATTAAGCGTGAGTTGTCTGATGGTATTCCAGTTTGACCTTCTTCGGTCATGTGCTTACGGATTTCATCAAGAACTCTCTTACTGACTAACCAGAGCTTGTCATCATAAACCCAGCCAGCAGCACCCGCTCTATTTAAAGGAAGTGCTACTCCGTCATCGAGTAAATAAATAAGGCTTGTCAGCAAGCGTTGATGAAGCGGAATGCCCTTAGCACTGGGTAATGGGATATTATCTGACCCCGTTAGATTCTGGGCTGTTGATGTTTGATCAGCATGTGCTACAAGCTCCCCAAGCGTATTTGCCTCGGATTGTCTTCCTGTTAAGCAGAACGTCCAATCATCCAATACGTCATTATTGCTAGCGATCCAGTTCATACCTGATGCAGGTACTATTTTTGTCGCTAACAAGAGCGCAATATTCTCATGTGAGCGATACTTTCGTCCTCGCCTAAAACTAACCTGATAGACTGTTCCTTCTGAAAGTGTTTCTGTTAAAGGCAGCCATTTCCTTTCAGGTTTTTCACTAACAACAGTAATAATTTGATCTGTTAAAGGTTTTCCAATGTCATGCAGCATGGCAGCCGTGAAAATAGCGTATGACCACAGTTCTTTTTGTTTCTCTATAACCTCTGCTTCTCCTCCTAAAGGTAGCATCTTGCCTTTGCGAAATTTAAGAGCATTCAAACCTACTTCAAGAGAATGAGTAAGTAGACCGCCTACGTTGGAATGGTGGTGTGATTCTGATGCTGGGAGTAGTTGTACCTGTTTAGCAAAATTATAGATAAATTGGAGATACACCGCGTTCCAGTGAGTTTTTGGAACACCTACTTGTTGGTGTATCTGCTTAAGAAGATGGCTATAGGGTTTTAGAAGTTCTTTTGCAGATAATGCTGTTAAGCCATTTGGCTTTAGTTTTTTGAAAATACCAAACAATTCTATGAGCCTTGATAGTTATTAGTGTGTTTAACGCTGAAAATGGAAGAAAAGTGTTATAAGGTCAAGGTTAAATTAGAACGCCATTAGATTGTTTTATTTGATAGGCAATGAAACAGTGCTGAAACTATTGCTAAATGGTTTTTTATTACAGGCTTTGGAAAGAAAAGCTTGGTGTTTCGCTTGAGCCTCGTGTGATTGGTCGTTGGTGTTTTTATATTAGTAAAAAAGTATAATGGCTTAATATAGATTATTTAATGAAGAGATTAGTTAATGTCAGACACTACTATAAAACAATTAGCAGAGTTAATTGGGACTCCTGTTGAAACTTTGTTGCAACAATTCAAAGACGCAGGGATGCAGGTATCAGGTGCTGAGGATACAATCACGGATAAGCAAAAACTAGCATTGCTAGAACATATCCGTACAGTTCAAAGTGCAAGCACTAATACTTCTGCTAAAAAGTCATCAGGCAAAATTTCATTAAAACGTCGTTCGACCAGTGAGATTGATGTATCAAGTTCACATGATAAAAGCAGTGTTTCAGTCGAAGTAAGGAGAAAGAAAAGCTTTAGTCGTCCAGCAATTATTAAAGAAGAAGAATCTGAAACAGGAAACCCTACTGGAATAGAAGCTGATGGTGAAGAAGTATCAATTCTGGATCCGTTCGATCCAGAATCAATCTCAATTGATCAAAAGTCAGTACCTATGGATACATTAATAAGAAGGCTGGAACAAAAATCCATCAACCTAACCCCTAGCTTTCAGCGAAATGAAGTTTGGAATGATATGAATAGAAGCCGATTAATTGAATCTATATTGCTTAGAATTCCTTTGCCAATGTTTTATGTTGCTTCGGATGAGGAGGGTAATTGGGAAGTTGTTGATGGTTTGCAGCGGTTATCAACTATTAGAAACTTTCTTTTGGGTGATGGTAAAGGAGAAAAACTTGTATTAGGTAATTTAGAATTTCTGGGTGAACGTTTAGACGGAAAAACATTTGCTCAAATTAAAGAGGATAATTTAAACCAACGTCTTGTAAATACAATTTTAGAAACAGAACTACGCTTTACTGTTATAAACCCTGGCACTCCAGAAATAGTAAAAAGAAATATATTTAAACGTATTAATACGGGAGGGTTGCCTTTATCTCCACAAGAAATACGCCATGCCCTTTATCAAGGAAGTGCAACAGACTTGTTAATTGATTTTGAAGAGTCCAATGAGTTTAGAGATGCAACATCAGGGACTGTTAATGACAGTAGAATGGGAGCGAGAGAATTAGTTCTCTACTTTTTATCATTTCTTGTTTTTCCTCGAAGCGGGTATAAATCAAATGTCGATGACTGGTTGAGTAATACTTTGCAAGTAATTAATGTGATGCCTGAACCAAATCAAAAAGTATTACAGAAGATATATAAAGATAAAGAAACGCCTATTATTCGTTATGTGTCAATTAATCAACTAGAATTTAAATTTAAGTTGGCGATGAAACGTAGTAAACAACTATTTGGGGAACATGCCTTTAGAAAATCTTTATTAGATGGTGATCGTAGAACTCCAATAAATAAAGCATTATTTGAAACATGGTCAAATATTCTTTGTGAATTAAGTGAGGAGAATTTTTCTTTATTATCTAATAATAAGAAGAAGTTATTTAAAAAATACAAAGTGCTTCTTCGAGGCCAAAACACATCAGATAGTAATGAGGACTTACTAAATCCTGAGAAAGCTAATTACTACAACTATCTGTTTTTTAATGAAAAGTCTAACTGGAAGGCTGATGATATTTTAATTATAGATGATTCCTTGGGTCTAATTCTTGAAGGTGATAAAGGAAAGATTAGGTATAAGGATTTGTTAGACGGAAAAGCGCTAGATGATGCAATTAGCCGAAATGCTTCTGATGCTCAAAATGTAGTAAAGCGGTATAGTTTAATTAGTAATATGGTTAATAATTACATAAAGGAATTAAAAGATGCTTAAAGAGTTAAGTTTAAAAGCGTTTAAATCTTTTCCAGATACTAGAATAGAGTTTAAGCCCCTAACACTATTTTCTGGTCTTAATAATAGTGGAAAAAGCTCAGTTATTCAGGCATTGCGCATGTTTGACAACGCTAGTGATGGTGTATCTCCGTTACTTGATGGGCATGGCTCAGTAGATGATATGCGATCAAAATTGTCTTCTTCATCTGCAACGATAGAAATTATGTGTAGTTTTAATGATAACGATAAATCAACACTAAAGTTAAGCAATGATTTCATAGAAGAACCTGCTAGGTGCCCAGTTTGTTGTTATGTAGGCGCCGATAGATTCGGGCCACAGGCAGTACTTCCTTTAAATCGCTCTTTTGATAAATTTCCGCATATTGGCAGTCAAGGACAGTTTGTTTTAGATTTTTTGGAGCAATTAAATTATGCGGTAATTCCTGAAACTCTTTGCACCATAATTTATCAGAAGGGAATTCGTTGATTTATGAACTTCGGGGCTGGTTAAGTGAGATAGCCCCCAATATTGATTTTTCATACGTTACGAATCAAAAAACGGATTCTGCTAATGCGGAAATAGATGGATTTCGCCCTACAAATGTAGGGTTTGGATTAAGTTATACCTTGCCTGTATTAGTTGCAATATTAGGTATGTCTTCACAAGCTCCAAGTACAGGATGGAGGGAGAATTGGGGTAATGAATGGGATCAAAAGCGTCAAGAAAATGGTGTAATGCTAATAATAGAAAACCCTGAAGCACACTTACATCCACAAGGGCAAACAGCGATGGGTCGATTAATTGCACTTGCAGCTGCAAGTGGAGTGCAAGTAGTTGTTGAGACTCATAGCGATCATTTAATGGATGGTATTCGTATAGCTACAAAAGAGCAGTTAATTCAGGCCAAGAGTATTGCTTTTCATTACTTGTCAAAAAATACTGATGGTTATAGTGAAATTATTACACCTCGTATTCACCAAAATGGAAAACTGGATTTATGGCCAGAAGGATTTTTTGATCAAACATTAAAGAATAGAGCAAGTCTGGCAAAGAGAAGCTAACTATGGATCATCAGATATGTCTCAATACAAATAGCTTTCCTGCTTTATCTGCTGAACAAGCCTATATTCTCTTTAATGATGCGCTACAAGGAATGTTACAACTTAATGATGGTGGTGACCGGTTTACCTTGTATCTTGATAGTGAAGAGTTACTAAATGAGTTTAAATTGGCTGAGAACTATACATATGTTGATTTTACTACTCAATTACATGACGCAAGTGAAATTGATCTCTATTTGTTTTTACTAGAATTAGTAGATAAAAGTCCTGCTTTAGACTTTATTGATGATGAAGTTATAAATGAAATGGCTGAATACAGTTTTTATATGCCCCGTTTTCCCAGTTCTGATAATGGAGAAGTATTTAGTCTTGCATATTTTTTAAGCGCAACATTGCTTAGTATAAAATCATCGAAGCAATGGAGCTCCAAACAGTTAAATATAGCCAGAATTAGTGATGATGGGCGTTATATTGATGAAACCCTTTCCTTAAATAATATTGCCTGCGAAGACCATGGGCGCTCACATTTTGAAGGGTTTAAATATGTAGATATTAATGCGATCTGTGATAATTGTTTGGTATCTGAATACTTTGTAGATTGGTATGAAGATTTAACCACAGACAATAAACATAAAGTTGTTGATAAATATAGGTTGGCTGTTGAACGTGAATTTAATGGTGGTGAACCATTATTCAAAACACTTGCAGATGGAAACGGTATGAGAGAGATTCGATTTTCTGCATATTCAGGAGGAGCTATCCGCATTTTATTTAAATCCTGTTTAGAAAATAAACAAGCAATTCTTCTTGGTTTTATTAAAAAGAGTAACAATGAAGGATATGCTGAAAACATTCCTAAAGCTCACTCGATATACGATGAATTAGTACAGTAGAAAGGAATAATGAGCTTTACTGCAGTTAGCTGGGTAGGGTGAGAAAAAATGATCGTATCAGAGATTGTGACTGGTATGACTTTGAATGGACGGGTACCCAGTACATCTTGAACATTTTTTACAACGCGCACATCAAAGCGGTGACATAACAGATCAAAGTAGCGTTACTCTTGAGGATATTCAGTTATTGCTACAGGAACGTATTCAAGAAATAGATTTTGAACAAGCAAAGCAAGATGTATTTCCATTTGTCAGCAAAAGCAATATGCTGGATATATGCTTACAAGAGTATTTTTCTGAATTGACAGCACGAATTAAGGCTTTTTAAGTATGACACCTCTTCCCCTTCAATCAAATATTGATGTGCAATTATTAAGTCAAATATTCAAGCACACTACCAACTCTTATAAATACCTGTTTTTTCAGTCTCTCTTGTCTCTATTGAAGAAAGAACACTTTAATAAATTTATTTTTTCATTTGATGAATTAGAGTGCGAGATGCTTGATTTGGCAGAGTATCCCATTAATATATTTAAGCTAAATTTTGGCACTCAAGATGAAGTAGCAAGCCGATTAGCAGGTAAGAAAATATCCCTCGTTAAGTATGTTCCATATCGGTTGCTTACACCTTTCTATTCCAAAGAGTTACGAGGCCTAAAGGATGCGGGAAAAAATTCAGAGATTGAGAGGCTATCGAATTTAGATAGTGCTACCAAGCCTATCTATATCATTCAGAATGATAATATTAAAATTCATCCAGAGTGGTTGTCTTATCTAACAGAGCATTACTCAGTAATAGAATCGTGGTGTTTTTGGCACTGGGTTAAAGCCTTAGCTTAACTTTAATCAAGACCTCGTTAGGCATAGGTAATTTATATTTGCTCTATTTCGATTCAATCTACCAGAAGTGGTGGGCTAAAGTAGGAACTATTTTTGGAAGTCTGGTCTGGCTTTTCGTGGGATATATTAGTTTTGCTATTACAATTACATAGCATTCTTTATATGACATTTTCCGCTTATTTAATAAACCAGTGTCAACTCTCTGTCATAAAATATTCATATTACTGCTCTATACTCCGCTTTGAAATTGCTTTAAATTCAAAGGTTAAAAATGAGCCATATCATTGTAAATAATCTTCAAAAAAGTTGGGGAAACAATGAAGTTATAAAACACATCTCTTTTGATGTTCCTGAAGCAACACTTACTGTATTGCTGGGTCCGTCAGGCTGTGGGAAGTCTACTGTTCTACGTTTGATTGCTGGGCTGGAGACTGCTCGGGTGGCAATATCCAAATTGGCGGACGAGAAGTATTAGAACTTGATGCTTCCAAACGAGGCATTTCTATGGTTTTTCAATCATATGCCTTATTCCCACACCTTAATGTTAAAGAGAATATTCTATTTGGTTTAAAGGTTAGAAAGGTATCTAAGCAAGACCAGAAAAAACGAATGCTACATGCCGCTTCAACTGTTGGCTTGTCTGACCTACTCGACCGTAAGCCCTCTCAATTATCAGGTGGACAACGTCAACGTATCGCCCTTGCCCGTGCAATAGCTTCTAAACAACCCGTTTGTTTAATGGATGAGCCTCTCTCCAATCTTGATGCCAAACTACGTGCTGAAATGCGCAGTGAAATTGTTTCTTTACAAAAAAGTCTGGGTCTAACCATGGTTTATGTCACCCATGATCAGGTTGAAGCTATGACGATGGCAGACCAGATCATCTTATTGCGTGACGGCATCATAGAGCAGATGGGTTCACCACAGGATCTCTATGAACGACCTCAATCGGCGTTTGTAGCAAGCTTTATCGGCACGCCACCAATGAATATCATCAAAACACAGCATATTGATGGTAGTTCAGAAGCTATTGCCAAAATGATTAATCATCCTTTTTCTTCATTCAAAACTTTAGATTCTTTTGGAATTCGCCCTGAAGACATACAGCTTGTTGATGATGATGGCATTGCAGGAAAAGTCCAAAGTGTTGACTACCTTGGTGGACAATCAATCGTACAAGTAAGCCTAGATAACACCAGCCTGATTGTGTTGGATAAAGGAAAAAGCTTTTTACTAAAAGGTCAGCCTGTTTTCATTAGATGGTCACATAAAGACAGTATTCTTTTCGATAAGAATGGAATATCACGTAAAGACAAATGAACAGACGACACCATACTTATATCAAAAATATATAGATACATTTTATTTTTAATCAATAATAGGAAAGTATAGTAATGAAAAAAAGTATCATAAAAATTGCGAGCAGTGCAGCAATTGCATTGTCTCTATCAATAAGTAGTTTTTCGGCAATGGCTGAAACAGAGCTGACAATGTATTACCCCGTAGCAGTGGGTGGTAAGTTAACAAAATATGTTGATGATATTGTCGATGGTTTTATGAAAAACAATCCAGATATTAAAGTTAACGCGATCTACGCAGGTAACTACAACGATGCACGCATTAAAGCATTAGCAGCACTCAAAAGTGGCAAGCCAGCACAATTATCTGTAATGCTTTCAGTAGACCTACTAGAACTCATAGAGCAGGATGCAATTATCGCTGTTGAAGATTTACTTGAGAGTGATGAAGATAAAAAGTGGCTTAAATCTTTTTATCCTTCGTTAATGGAAAACGCCACATTTGATAATAAAAAATGGAGCATTCCTTTTCAGCGTTCAACGATTGTTATGTATTATAACAAAGAACATTTTCGTAAAGCTGGACTTGATCCTGAAACCCCTCCTGCAACATGGGAAGAACTAATCGCAGCCGGGGAAAAACTGACTAAAGATGATAAATCACAATGGGGAATGATGATTCCCTCCACAGGTTACCCTTATTGGATGTTTGGCGCACTCACCAAACAAAATGACCAAGTATTAATGGCAGACGGCAATAAAACATTTTTTGATTCGCAAGGAGCTGTAGATGCTCTTCAATTATGGAAAGACCTTAGTGAAAAATATCAAATTATGCCTAAAGGAACCATCGAGTGGGGAACTTTGCGCCAAAACTTCCTCGACCAAAAAACATCAATCATGTGGCACTCAACGGGTAATTTAAGTGTCGTGAAAAACAAAGCATCCTTCGATTTTGGAGTAGCAATGCTTCCTGCAGGAAAAATGCGTGGCACGCCAACAGGAGGAGGAAACTTCTACATTTTTAAAAATACGACTAAAGACGAGCGTCAAGCAGCTTTAAAACTAATGAAGTATATGACTTCCCCAAAAATAGCCGCAGAATGGTCTATTAAAACGGGTTATATGGGCGTTTCCCCAGAAGCATATGAAACAACTGAATTAAAAGAATATGTTAAAGCGTTCCCTTATGCAGCAATTGCTCGTGACCAGTTGAAATATGCCACAGCAGAATTAGCAACCTTCCAGACTGGCCGTGTAAGAAAAATGCTAGATGATGCTATCCAAGCTACTTTAACTGGAGAAAAGAGCCCAAAAGAAGCACTCGAAGCCGCGCAAAAAAGTGCAGAAAAAGTACTAAAGGCCTACCGCAAATAGTAAATTCTAACTCTGTTGCTCTTGGTGATTAGAAATAGCTACCAAGAGCATCTTTTAAAAGAGACATACATCTTATATCTCTTTTAAAAGATGCAACAACTAACTTCCTTATATTATGAATCCTAAACTTTCCCGACATATCTATGGCTGGCTGTTAGTTACACCCGCCTTGATTTTATTGATAGCATTCACCCACTATCCCATTGTCTCAACATTTATTAATAGTTTATTTTCTAATGGCACTGTGTTTAAACAGTCAACTTTTATTGGAATGGAAAGCTATCAAACGATGATAGATGACCCCATTTTCTGGAAAGTAATAAAAAATAACTTATGGTTTGCACTCGGCACTATTCCAACATCAATTGCCTTAGCCATTATTATGGCTCTAACTGTCAATAAGGCCTTCGCAGGACGAGCCTTTGTGCGTATGGCATTTTTTACACCAACTGTCTTACCTATGATTGCTGTCGCTAATATCTGGCTATTCTTTTATGCACCTGAGATTGGACTCATCAATAATGTTTTGGAGTTTTTGGGACTAGAAGGCAAAAACTGGCTCGGTAATACTAGCACCGTTTTACCTGCAATAATGGTAATGACAGTCTGGAAAGAAGCAGGTTTTTTTATGATTTTTTACCTCGCAGGTCTACAATCGATCTCTCCTGAATTAACAGAGGCCGCCAAACTCGAAGGTGCGGGGCGTTGGTATTATTTTAGACGTGTGCTATTTCCCTTACTCCTTCCAACAACACTATTTGTCTTTATGAATGCCGTATTAAATTCATTCAAACTGGTTGACCATTTATTTATATTAACCAAGGGTGGGCCTAATAATGCTAGTAATTTATTGCTCTATTATATTTATGAAAATGCCTTCGCCTTTTTCGACACTAACTATGCTGCGACCCTAACTGTTGTACTGTTAGTACTCCTTTCTGTATTAGCCTTATCACAATTTTTCTTTTTGGATAAGAAGGTTCATTACCGATGAGAATAGATAAGTTTTACAGTTATATCGAAAATTTCGGAGCCTGGATATTAGCAATACTTTGGGTGTCACCCTTGCTATACGCGTTTTGGGCAGCATTTCATCCTGCAGAATATGCAACAAGTTTTGAGTTATTTGTACCTTTAACGCTAGATAATTTTAAACAGGCGTTGGAACAAGCGCCTCTACTTCGCTATAGCCTAAACACTTTTATTCTGGTTTCTGTTTTATTGTTAGCGCAGATGATTGTGTCAGTATTAGCAGCTTATGCCTTTGCAAGATTTGAATTCTTTGGACATAAAGTTATATTTGCCTTTGTTCTGGTTCAGTTAATGATTACACCTGAAATTCTCATTATTGAGAACTACGCCACACTTAGCGAACTAGGCTTGGTTGATACGATTACAGGTATAGGACTACCTTATATCGCAAGTGCCTTTGGAATTTTTTTACTACGACAAACCTTCAAAACTACCCCAATAGAATTAGAAGATGCCGCGAGATTAGAAGGCTGTGGAGTTATGTGTACGCTATGGAGAGTTTATATTCCACTAGCAAAACCAACATTACTTGCTTATGGCCTGGTTTCAGTAAGTTATCACTGGAATAATTTTTTATGGCCTCTTGTGGTAAGTAATTCAGTGGAAACCCGCCCATTAACAGTAGGGCTAGCCATTTTTGGTGCACCAGAATCAGGGGTTGATTGGTCGGTTATTTCTGCCGCTACCTTATTTTCTGTTGCCCCATTACTCATCGCATTCCTGTTATTTCAAAGACAGTTTGTGCAGTCATTTATGCATGCTGGGATTAAATAGTTCTACAACCCTTCGTAATCTGATATGTAGTTATTCCAATCTTACGGTTCCAATGATCTACATTCACACATAAATTTTAGCTAAAAGCAGCTGAGTCCTATAGGCATTAAAAATATAAGTTAATAACTTACTAGCTTTAAAAAACAGCATCCCTTGAGGTGTTTTTTTATCTCAGAAATACAGTGTTTTGTGTAAATGTCATAAAACCTTAACAGTTCTGTCATGCCATTGTCATCTTTATTGATCATTATATTTATCGTTAATTAAACCCCTTTTTTTGAAGTTAAAAAATAGTTAAGGAGAAAGTAATGAAGAGTTTTAAGATAAATATGGTAAGCACTAGTGTTCTAATGGCATTAACTGCTTCCATGTTGGTTACAGGTTGTGGCAGTGATTCTAATGAAGCAGAAAAAGCAGTTAGTGAAGTACAAACACCTGCAGATGATGCTGCAAAATCATCAATCAACACAGTCAATCGTTTAACACTAGCTGGTGTGGAGCATAAGGTTAGTTACACACAGCTAATGAAATCAGGATATGAAGATAACGGCGAAATCTTTGGTGCGCTAAAAGATGAAAACGGTAACTTAATTAAACACCCTGATGGTACAACCGTTATTTGTAATGGCACATCAAATTCTCCTACGGTAGAAGGCAGTGGCTTGGATCACACCTCCATTATCGAAAAAGATGGCAAAATCCACATGATTTCTCAGTTTGAATGTCAAGTCGGCGCGATGTATACCGCAGAACTTGAACAATCAAACGATGGAACATTAAGCCTTGTAGCGAATACCTTAAAATTTATTGATCAATCAGCGTTCAAAGGTGGCTGGGTACATTGTGCAGGCAGTAAAACACCGTGGAATTCAATGATTGGTTCAGAAGAATATGAGCCGGATGCTCGTAAAGTTGAAGATCAAGGAGCAGATTCGGATAAATATTATGCCAGCGCTAAACATTTTTTTGGTGGTGATACTTCAAAGCTAAATCCTTATTACTACGGCTGGACACCTGAAGTTAAAATTGAAGCAGGTGAGCCAGTTTACCAAAAACATTATGCTATGGGCCGTGCGGCACATGAATTAGCTTATGTGATGCCAGACAAGAAAACGGTTTATATTACGGATGATGGTGTCAATGATGGCTTCTACCGTTTTGTGGCTGATACTGCTGAAGACCTAAGCACAGGCACTTTGTATGCTGCGAAATGGACGCAAACCTCTGCAGTTGGTGGTGGTGCTGCAAACTTGACATGGATTGAATTGGCAAAGACAAACGATGCAGATATTAAAGCATTGGTATTAGCTGGTAACTTGAAATTCTCTGATGTCTTGGATGCAGATGTTGTTGTAGATAAAACAACGGGTACGTGTAACGTGGGTTACAGTTATGTGAATACAGAGCGCGGTTCAGAATGCTTGAAATTTAAAGATGTTAACGGTGATTCTGTCGTTGATATTAAAGATGAAGCATTAGCAGCGGCACTTGAAACTCGCCGTGTCGCCGCGATGAAAGGTGCAACCACTGAATTCCGTAAATTTGAAGGTTTTACTTACAATGCACGTGATAAGAAAGCTTATGTTGCAATGTCTGCTATAGAGCGTGGTATGGAAGATGGTACGTCTATTCCTAAAGCATCTGACAAATATGATATTGGTGGCAACAACGATATTAAGTTGCCTTACAATAAATGTGGCGCGGTTTATGAATTAGATATTGATGCCAATATGGTCGCAACTAGCATGAAGGCAATTGTTGAAGGAAAACCATTAGCAGAAGCTGATGAGTATGGAAATGGCTGTCATGCTGATTTTATCTCTAACCCTGATAATGTAGCGTTTATTGAAGCAACTGACACACTGTTAATTGGTGAAGATACTAGCAAACACACCAACAATGTTGTGTGGGCTTACGATGTTGTAAGCAAAGAAATGAAGCGTATCGCGACGGTTGAACTAGATGCTGAAACAACGTCTCCTTATTGGCATAAAGTAGGTAATTACGGTTATATTTCATTGGTTTCTCAACATCCAATGGAAGATCAGGATGTTGATCAATCTAAGAAGGAAGATAGCATTGGAGTGATTGGCCCTATTCCACTTAATTAATTTTGCATAGAAGTTAAAGTTAAAAAAGCCCACTATTTTTTCTTAAATAGTGGGTTTTTTGTATTCGTCAAAAAAGGAGAAAACCTATGGTTTCCTTTCAAAAATTAGCGTTTGGATTGTTAGCTCTATTCACGCTTACAAGTTGTGGTGGTAACTCTGGTTCAGTAGTTAAAGAATCAAGTATTATCCAGAACCGTGAAGCACCTATTCCATCACAGTGTTATACCAAAACAGAAGGTATAGTGATGTAAGAGATCCACAACCTGAAATTAGACCGATAATGATCATTAGAAACAGAATTTTACGGCACATCATTTATTCTCAGCCTTTGAGAGACTTGCCCAGCTAATGTTTTTTAAGGCTTGTTGATATTGCAGTTGTAGCTGTTTTATTTCAGTTAATTTCCATGCTTTTCTTTTTGGTTTGATGATTACCTTTCTAGGCTGTGGTTTTGATTTTATTTGGACGCTTGTTCTAAAATGATCAGGCAATTGAAAACTGACCAGCCGATTGATTGGATCAATGGATAGTATCCAGGGTTCACCAGAAAGCGTGTTTAAGGCTTGTTCTAAAGTGAGTGGTCCCATACGTCGATGAATTTTGGGTAGTGATAAACGAAACATCCGATGTACACGTTTATCTGGGTGGTAACGTGTTAGCTTGTAGCCTGTGTCTTTTAATAAAAAGTGGATTGCTTGGCCGACTGATTTGATTTTGGTTTGAAACGCTACGTTTGGTAGTACCATGTGTAATGGATTACGTTGAGCATTGGTTGGGCCTGGTAATAGATTGACATAGCGAGATACCTGTAATGATGTTTCATTTGCATGATACAAATCTCTGGCTGATGCATTTGATACGACAAGTAATGCGCTCAATATGAGAAAGAAGGTATAGGGGCTTAATGTCACTCTATTTATCCATAATGAAGAATTAGGATTAATAGAACATATGAGAAAAGTTAAATCGCTAGAAAATACGAAACAGCGTTATTGTATTTATTGCTTGATTTTAGTTTTACTGATTTAAAAAATGCCCGAATTAATCGGGCACAGGATTGAAGGGTGTTTGATAAAGAATCATGCGTTTATTTATCAAATAAAGTGTAAAGAGTCTCCCTTCAGGAAATCAATTTTATGTGCTTGTCATTTGCATAAAATATTTACTGTGAATCGATTAAAGGGGAAGCGAATTCTAGTTAAAGGCACGTTTCAACACGCACAAAGGGCCTCACGTTGGTTGGCAGTTGTGAGTCACTGCTACTTTTAAGATGATCAACGATCATCCCACAATAACCTGTTCCACTAAAAGTCATTGGGGTGATAATCATTGATCAAATTATTTTGGGACTGTGAGGCATCAGGCAGATACGAGTACCTGCCTGACCTTACAGTGGATTGTTATACTGCTTTTCACGAAACAGTAAGTTGTAAAATAATCAGACAATATTAAGAACCTATCAGGGATCGATGTCTGATTGATGTGCAATCGGTGCGGAAGCATGCACCTGTCTACCGTTTTAGATTGCGTTGGGTAGCCCTCGTACTTATAAGTAATTGCTGACATTAAGCGGTAAGCATCGCTGTGAATATTTAAGCGAACTACTTACCCAAAAGGATAAGTAGCTAATACGCTTATTGTTGAAGTAAGTTCCAACTGTCATGACTGGAATCATACTCATAACCGTGTTTACTTAACCAATCGACTTTCTGTTCAAAGTCAGGATCGTTTCTTAACACGGTCACTTGATTGCCTAACTGTTCAACAAAAGGACACTCAACAGAAGAAGTACAATCCTGTGTTGTGCCATCATCTTTAGCAGTTGGCTCTTGTTGCTGAGGATTTGTATCTGGTGATTCGACTTGTGGCTTTTCAGCCTTGTATACCATTTCACCATTCACTTTTATCCAACTGATATAAAGCAAACGACCCTTAATAACAGCACGGTCTTCACCGTCATTGTTTTTGTAAGGATCAGCATAAATATCACCGACTTTAAATCCGCAAATCACGCGGGAGTCTTGTTGGTTAATATCCTCTTTGTACTGTTTAATCAGCTCACACGCATCTGTACCGACGATGATGGTATCGATACGTGAATATTCGACATCATCAATACTGCCATGTAAGGCACTAATTCCAACTGACCAGAATGGTTTAAACTTCTTACCACTTTGAGGTTTTACCTCTCTGGCTCTGTTCAAATACCCGACACCTGTGGTGTGCAGATCAAAGTGTGTTGCTGCATTGTTTTCATTCGACATGTTTTTTCTCCGTTGAAAAGGGCAAAGAGAAAAAACACTGTCCCTGAATAGGAGATTTGTTTATCTCCTGCCCAGGATTTGGCTATTACTAACCGTTAGTTAAAGTATGCTCATCAGCTAATGCTGATACCTTTTCACAAGAGCGAAAGTGATAAGGTTTTTAGTTCTGTTGAATACGCAACAGCACGGTTAAAAATCAAATTAAAACCAATCACACAATGACAGTCCAATCGGTATGACATTGGGTCATTAGTCTTAAAATAATAAAGAGGAGGTCGAATTGTATAGACTGAAACGTCTGATTTACTTCCCAGATGAATGTTGAAAAGACAAGGAGAAGAGTCCAGTTATCCTGAACTAAGGAAAAAATTACTGCATGTTAAACTATGTGGATCACGTTTTAAAAAACGCTGCACCAAGATCCGTAGGGTGCGTTAGGATCAATATAGAGTGTTTTTCTACAATAATCAATAAATGTCTGTTCAATCATTTGCTTATACTGAAGGCATCAGCCATTCGGTCTTGTTCGGTGCTGCTTATACCAATTGCTTTAGCTTCTTTTGCCCATTGCTTAACACTTTGACAAACCTCATTTTTTATTTCTTGTGCTTTATCAGGTTTGATACGGAAATAATCTATCACCTCAAATGCCAACGCAAAGTCTAATTGGTTATCGGTTTCATTGATATTTAAGTGTAAACCTTTAGCAGGTGTAACAGGATTAATATCGTAAGCAGGAGATAAGCGCCAACCATTTTCAGTAAGAATAAAGCCGTGATTTCTTAGATGATCATCTGTATTAGAAACGGCAATACTAAAGATAATTCTTCGCCAAAGTTGTTCGAGATCATCTTTGGACTTTGCTCCTTGATTGGTAATGAATTCAGCGAGTTCTAGATAGCTGGCTTCGTAATCTCCATCATAGTAGCCAAGTTGAGTCATAGCAGAGGAAAAGTGCAGACGTTTACTTTTTACTCGATCAAAACGTTGGGTCAAAAACGTATGGTGTTTATTATTAAATTTCTTGAGTTGGCATTGAGCCATTTTGATACCTGCATTCTTTGCAAGTTTGTACGTAACATACTCCCAACCACCAATATCATAATCGTCATAAAGACTTGGAAACTTAGCAATCCAGAGTGATTGATGCTCATCAATAACACAGGCTTTAGGACGTGCTCCACCTAAAGATGACCCTGGGGAAATTAGCATAAATAACCATTTTAAATAATCTGTATCATCAACAGAATGATCCCCTTCGATTTGGGTGACAGCATATTCTAACTCGCGTAACGAACTGATGGGAGGAGCCGCTAAATTATTATTGTTATCAACAAACTCTCCTTCAAGACTTCG
>Ga0256840_1001833_pt1 | contig 19271 bp, 14 predicted proteins | sample 355202metaG_FD_185969 | JGI IMG/M metagenome (GOLD analysis project Ga0256840, IMG submission 185969) | Hydrothermal vent microbial communities from Mid Atlantic Ridge, Atlantic Ocean - 355-202 | ecosystem: Environmental > Aquatic > Marine > Hydrothermal vents | place: Atlantic Ocean: Mid...
GAAGCTTCTGCCTTTACGGCGCAAACCCCTAAACTTTCTAGGTCATTTAAAACTTTATCAAGAGAAATTCTGGCAAGACCAAAAGCTATTATTGATCTATACATTTTGGATAAAAAACCTAAATTTGGTGGGGAGAAAGAAATTATAAAAATCTGAATGATTCCTAGGAAAACAGCTCTCTCACTAATAACGGCTTACCTCTTCCATGGCAATATTAATGGCGTTTTCTGTCTTAATAATGTCTTTTTTAGTTATAGTAGAGGATAAAAACCAGGCTTCAAATTGAGAAGGCGGTATATAAATTCCATTATTAATTAAGCTCCAAAAGAATACTTCAAATTTTTTAGTATCTGATTTTTTTGCCTCAGAAAAATTAGTTACAATATCGTCGGTAAAAAAAGGAGAAACCATTGAGCCAAACCTATTTACGCGTACATTTACGCCATGTTTTTCAGCCGCTTTGAGCATTATAGTTTCAAGAGTTTTAGCTATAGCATTAAGTTTTTTATATGGTTTTTGCTTTTTTAATTCTAGGAGGGTTGCAATACCTGCTGCCATAGTAATTGGATTTCCTGATAGTGTTCCAGCCTGATAGACCTCACCTAATGGGGCAACCATTTCCATAATTTCGTTGCGTGCACCATAGGCACCGACAGGGAATCCCCCGCCAATCACCTTGCCAAGGCATGTTATATCAGCGTCGACACTTAACAATTCTTGTGCACCTCCAAATTTAGAACGAAATCCAGTCATTACTTCGTCGATAATTAACAACGCGTTATTCGCTTGTACTAATGACTTTAGGCGCTTCATAAAATCATCTTGGGGTATTACCACACCCATATTTCCAGCGATTGGCTCAATAATAACGCCAGCTATATCGGTATGATTTTCAAAATGAATTTTGACGCTATCTAAGTCATTATATTCAGCAATTAGGGTGTTTTGTATAGACTCTTTAGGGATGCCTTTGCTATCAGGCAAACTTAGTGTTGCTACTCCTGAACCAGCAGCAACTAATAAATCATCAACATGACCATGATAACAACCGGAAAATTTTATTATCTTATTTTTACTAGTAAATGCTCTAGCCAAACGTATCGCACTTAATACCGCTTCAGTACCTGAGTTTACAAATCGGATTTTATCCATTCCCGGAAAAACATCACAAATAATCTGTGCTAATTTTATTTCACTTTTAGTAGATGCGCCAAAAGAATAGCCATTTTTCAAGGCTTTATGAATGGACTTTTGCACTTTTTTATGTCGATGTCCTAAAATCATTGGCCCATAAGATTGCACATAGTCAACATACCTATTTCCATCAACATCAATGATGCTACTGCCCTTCGCTTTATTGATAAATATTGGATTACCTCCAACAGGTTTAAACGCCCTAACCGGTGAGTTTACCGCCCCAACTAAATGCTTAAGTCCTTTTTGATATAATTTATCAGAATTTTTATAGCTCATTATATTACTTTGATAAAATTTTTGCCATCTCTTTTGCAAAATAGGTGATGATAATATCCGCCCCGGCACGTTTCATGGATAATAGACTTTCTAGCATAATTTTTTTCCCATCAATCCAACCTTTTTCTGTTGCTGCTTTTATCATTGAATACTCGCCACTCACATTATAACAAGCGATGGGTGTGTTAAAATTATTTTTTAAATCCCTTACAATATCCAAGTAGGTCATTGCAGGTTTTACTATTAATATATCGGCACCCTCATCAATATCATAAGTAGCCCTGCGCAAAGCCTCATTTCTATTTGATGAATCCATCTGATAAGTTTTTCTATTTCCAAATCCAGGAGTAGCACCGGCAGCATCTCTAAATGGCTCATAAAACGACGAAGCATATTTGACGGTATATGCCATGATAGGTAAATCGTAAAAACCATAATGGTCTAACGCCTGCCGTATCGCTTGAACAGTGCCGTCCATCATGCCAGAAGGCGCTACCATGTCAACGCCAGCCATAGCATGTGAGACTACTTGTTTCGCTATATTTGCTAATGTCATGTCATTTTCAACTGTATTGTTGCGAATAACGCCACAGTGACCGTGAGAAGTGTATTCACAGAAACACACATCAGTGATTATATATAAACTGGGATAATTTTTTTTAATATAGCGAACGGCCTGTTGTATGATTCCTTCATCACTCCATGTTTCGGTACCTTCCTCATCTTTTTCTGACGGAATTCCAAACAACATTACTGCTGGAATATTTAAGCTTACTATCTCCTTTAATTCTTTACCAATGCTGTCCAAAGAATAACGATTAATTCCGGGCATAGAAGTAATTTCGGTTTCAATATTTTGGCCTGATTCAATGAACAGGGGATATACTAAATCATCTACAGATAGCTTTGTTTCTCTTACCAATCTTCTGATGTTTTCATTTTTCCGTAATCTCCTACTTCTGTGCATATTTGTTTTAATCAGCTTTGATGTTATTTTAGTCAAACCTATGACTTTGGTATATCTATATTTATGGTAATCCGTGTCCCCTTATTTTTTATCGAGTTTATAAAAATCCTTCCATTTATATAACGTATTCTTTCTTTCATGAAAAATAAACCCATCCCAGATTCCTTGTTTTTTCTTACTAAGTTCAGGTAATCAAAACCGTCACCATCATCATCAATAACAACGCTGAGCAAAGTATCTGAATGACTTAGTGTAATCAATATATAATTCGAATTGGCGTACTTAATGGCATTATTAACTGCTTCTTGAACTACTCTATACAAATTTATTTCAACCAAAGAATCAAACCTTTGCTCAAAATTAGTTTTATTCTCAAAGTATATATTTTTTCCAGTAAGGTTAGATAATTGCTTCACTAACTTATTTAAAGTAGGTACAATACCATAATCATTAAGTTCAGGAGGGGTTAGGTTGAAAGTTACTGTTCTTACCTCTTTAATTAAACTACGAAGAAATTCCTTTAAATTTTCAACCTTGGTTGTGGTAGACACAATATTTGATGGCTTGATGGATTCAATATTAAATTTCAAAGCAGTTAACATTTGACCAATACCATCATGAATGTCTTTCGCAATTCGTTTTCTTTCCTCTTCTTGTGCCTCTACAATTTGACTTGCTTGTAATTTTTGTTGGCTCACCTCATTAGTAAAGCGTTGTTCGGTGAGCTTATTGATTTCTAATTGTGATATTATTCTTGCGGTTATATCTGTACATAATATCAATGCCCTGTGGTTGTTTTTCACTTGATTCATTGGTATAATCGACATTTCCAACCATAATTTCTCCTTTGTTTTTGTGGTTACTCTAACTTCTCCAATCCAGATTGACTTACGCTTTCCTTTAAGAAGTTGGTGAATTGTTTGCTGTTCGCCCTCATCTAACGATAGTATTTCCTCAAATGGAATATGTGCATTTGTTTTTTGAAGGCCCAGTAGTTTGCTAAATTTTTTACTGAAATCTACCACTTTTCCGTCTTGATCAATACTTGCAAATAATGCTGCATTATTTATAGCATAATTTAACCCTTGCAATTCCTGCAAAGATGCTTCTTTTGAAATATACATTTCTTCAAGTTGCTTGATCTTCGACAAGGCTTCATGCTTTGAATTGTATAAATTTGTAATAGCACTTTTAGTTTTACTTAATGCATTCCTTAATGAAAGGTATCCACCGAATAGGAGCAATGCACTAACAATAACGAAGTAAATTTGGGCACTTACAATTCTATTTTGGTCTTGGAATAAAACATAAACTAGGATAAAGGAAAATGTAATTCCTATCAAAAAAAAAGTGAATTTTTTTTCTATTTTCACAATAGAAGTGAGTAAATCTCTATTTTTAAATGGTTTTGACATTTTAAAGTTAAGTGGGGACAAATCCCATTTTATTGTTTCAAAGACTTATGTATCAGCTTATATGACTCGGTAGAAAAGTTTAATTTCAGCGCTGCATTATTACCCTTTTTCGACATTTTTGCCCATGTCTTTTGTATAATATCGATAAGTTTTGTTTCAGCATATTTCTTAGAGAATTTTTCGAAATAATTTTCTAAAAACACTAAACAAACGACGTCCTCTAAAAGTTGTGTTTCTTCATTTTTTTTGAGTTGTTTCTTCTGTAGCAAAAAAGTTACTTTATCTATTATAGCATTATCATAACCAACTTCTGTTAAAATTTCAGCAGCCTTTTTTGCATGAAATTTTGCCAAATCTTTCCGCCACGTTAAGTAGCCCTTGCGATTCATTTCATATAATGACCTAGGGATTTTCCAGCGACAAATATGCTGACACCTCACGGTAAGTTGGATTGCTTCAGATGCATCGGGTGCAAATTGACTGAGCTTATTGGTCATTCGTATCGCATAAAGCAATTCTTTAGGGTACTCTTTCCCATTCCATATTTCCGAATTTGGATCAGCCGAATTAGCCTTGTCAAATAAACTTATCGCTTTGTTAAATCTTTCACTCAAAATAATCTAGATATTAGTTTAAATCTGAATTTACTCAGAAAACCCAATATACACAAAGTTGTTTTCAATCTTTATTGGATAGGTAGTTATTGTAGGCAAGTCACCATTTAGATTTTCGCCGGTTTCAAGAGAGAATGTCTTTTTATGCATCGGGCATGCCACTTTAGGAATTCCGCGATCATCGCCAATCATCCCCCTTGATAAAACCATTTCTAGTTTATGAGGGCAAGCGTTTTGACAAGCATACCATTCATTTTTTCTTTTGAAGTGAAATACTGCAATTTGTTTGTCTTTATATCTTACACAAGCACCTCCATTTTCTTGAAAATTATCAATTGATGCTGCTTTAAACCAAACATTTACAGCTTCACTTTTAATTACTTCATTTTTTGTTAAGATTGCTTCCATTATTTGTTTATTTAATTATTTAATTACGCCAAGGTTGTGGCATTGTCTGTTCTCGCATTGGTACAAATACCATATTATCATCAGTTTCCTCAGAATTTATATAATGCTTAAAACGCTTTTTTATTTCATCATTTTCAATGGCTTGCTTCCATTCACATTCATAGGCGTCTACCAAAGATTGCATTTCTTCTTCTAACTCTTTTGCAATATTTAAACTGTCAGTTACTACTATTTTTTTGAGTTGTTCAATTCCTCCTTCTAGCTTTTCCAACCAGACTGCGGTTCTCATTAGTGGCGCTGCTGTACGGATATAATACATCAGAAAACGATCAATATATTTAATGCATGTTTGATTATCAATCTGTTCGGCTAATAATAATGCATGCTTTGGGGTTGCTCCACCATTACCACCTACATAAAGATTCCACCCGCCCTCAACAGCAATAACACCAAAATCTTTACCACGGGCTTCCGCACATTCACGAATACACCCAGAAACGCCTCCTTTAATTTTATGAGGAGAACGTAATCCTTTGTACCTATTCTCTAAGGTTATTGCAAAACTCACACTTTCATCCATACCATATCTACACCATGTTGAGCCAACACAACTTTTTACAGTACGAAGCGATTTTCCATAGGCATGCCCGCTTTCAAAACCTGCATCAATCAATTCTTTCCAAATAGTGGGCAAATCATTCAGTTGTGCGCCAAACAAATCAATTCGCTGTCCTCCAGTGATTTTAGTATATAGGTTATACTTTTTCCCCACAGTACCAATTGCAATTAATTTTTCAGGAGTGATTTCTCCTCCTGGAATTCTTGGTACTACTGAATAAGAGCCGTTGCGTTGAATATTGGCTAGGAATTTATCATTAGAATCTTGAATTACACTTTCTTTATTGGCAGTGTCATTGTATAAACTAGCAAAGATTGATGCGATTAAAGGTTTGCATATTTCACAACCGTGGCCTTTTCCACAAACATCTATGACTTCATCAAAAGAAGCTAATTTTTTGATTTTTATAATACCAAATATTTCTTGTCTGTTATATTCAAAATGCTCACAAATAGTTTCTTTGACTTCTTTCCCAATGGACTTTAGCGTTTCATTAACCAAGTCAACTACTATTGGTTTGCATCCACCACAACCAGTAGTTGCTTTTGTTAACGAAATAACGTCCGATAGTTTTTCGCAGGTTTCATCTTGAATGGAATTACAAATAATGCCTTTACTTACGCTTTCACACGAACAAACTTGTGCGGTATCAGGTAAATCTAGTACACTGCCAAAGTTAGCATTTCCATCAATTCCTCCAATAATCAATGATTCCGGATCTTTGGGTAATGGCATCCCATTGATGCAAATTTGATGTAGCATATTGTAATCCGAAGCATCTCCAATCAAGATACCGCCTAATAATTTTTTACTATCATGACTTACATTGATTTTTTTATAGAGGCCCTTTGCTTTATTCTCATATACAATAGCGTCTCCTTTTTCTGAAGACACAAATGGCTCACCAAAACTTGCCACATCCACGCCAATTAGTTTTAGTTTGGTGGACATATCAATTTTTGGACTCATTATAACACTTGAATCACCAATAATTTGCGCTATTGCAACTGTAGCCATTTCATATCCTGGTGCCACCAACCCATAAATCATATGGTTGTAGAGCGCCACTTCACCGATTGCATAAATATCTGGATCTGATGTTTGCATTTTGTTGTTCACGACAATACCACCGCGAACCCCAATTTCCAACCCACAAATTTTTCCAAGTTCATCTCTCGGCTTAATTCCTGCAGAGACTACTAGCATCTCTACGTCAAGCACTTCATTCTCACCAAATCTCATACCCGAAATTGCAGTTTTACCCAAAATACTACTCGTTGCTTTGTTCAAGTGAATATGGATTCCTAAAGATTCAAGCGTAGTTTGCAAAATTTCACTGCCTCTAGTATCAAGTTGTCTAGACATTAAGCCAGATGCAAATTCTACAACATGTGCCTCTAAACCCATATCCATCACCGCCTTGGCCGCTTCTAGTCCCAGTAAACCACCGCCCAAAATTGCGGCCTTAGTATGGCGGTTTTTACTCTTAATCTTAGTAGCATAAGCTAATATTGCTTCTAAGTCCTCGATAGTTCTATATACGAAAACACCTTGCTTTTTCACGCCGTCAATAGCAGGAACAAAAGGAGTAGAGCCTGTGGCTAATACTAAATAATCATACGAAAACTGCTGACTATTTATGGTTCTAATAGTTTTTGAATCAGTGTGAATCTCAATAACTCGTTCATTGGTTATTAATTCAATGTTATTTTCTTCATACCAAGTACGTGGCGCCATTTCTAATGCTTCTGCACTGCCATTTTCAAAGAATTCACTTAGATGAACACGATCATAGGCAGGTCTTGGTTCTTCCCCAAAAATGGTTATTTTAAAATTTGAATAGGATTTATTCGCTACGAATTTTTCACAAAATTTGTAGCCAACCATTCCGTTTCCAATTACCAAAATCGTTTTCATATATTATACCGTTGCAAGTTTGAAATACAAAACTACGTATTTATACTTAATTATACTATAGAAATTTAAAATTATTACGTAGTTTTGCATTGCAATACACCAAAGACTACCTAAAATGACGCAAATGAGCATGAAAAGCATAAATTCAAAAGTAATATTAGTAGGTGCAGGACCAGGAGATGTAGATTTAATTACTGTGAAAGCATTAAAAAGTATTAAAAAAGCAAATGTCATACTATATGATGCTTTGGTTAACTCAGAAATTTTAGAATATGCCAATGAGAACGCCATTTGTATTTATGTAGGAAAAAAATTTAACCAGCGCCAATATGAGCAGGAGGAAATCAATCAAATGCTCGTTGATCATGCACGTAAGTATGACACTGTTGTACGACTAAAAGGTGGGGATCCTTATGTATTTGGAAGAGGGGCTGAAGAGGTTTCGCATTTAGAACGTTATGGAATTGATGTTGAGATTATTCCGGGCGTTAGTAGCGCATTAGCAGTACCCGCCATGCAAGGAATTCCATTAACAAAGCGTAGCATTAATGAGAGTTTTTGGGTAGTTACTGGTACGGTATCTAATGGGACTATATCCAGGGATATTGGGTTTGCAGCACAGTCAACGGCTACTATAGTAATCCTCATGGGACTTCGTAATTTCTCATCAATTATGTCTGAAATTCAAAAGCATAAAGATCAGTTTACACCGTTTGCAATTATACAAAATGGGACATTACCTAATGAGAACATAATTGTAGAGACCATTAATAATTATAAAAATGTAATTAGAACTATAGATTATTCTTCCCCAGGAGTAATAGTAGTTGGTGATGTAGTTGCAGAGCATCCTTCATTTTTAGAGGAGGAAATTCAACGCGTATTGGAAATGTCGTTCTAACAAATATAAATTTGACCTGTTTGTATTGGTAGATTAATTGTATTACTATAATTCATAATATTTTAACTTCTAGCGAGTAACGTGAACTTAGGCATATCGCTTGATTTAAAATTTTTCAGAATATTTAAACTATGGATATATTAAATGTTGAAAAAGCAAATAAAGCATTGATTTTAAACACATTTGCATTTACAATATGTTTTGCGGTGTGGCTACTAAATGGGGTATTAGTTACTTTTTTAGTTGATAATCAAGTTTTTGAATGGACCTCGGTGCAGGTCGGGTGGCTAATTGGAATTCCGATATTAACGGGAGCGCTATTCAGACTTCCCATTGGAATTTTAACGGATAAATTTGGTGGAAAACCGATATATATTGGCTTGCTAGTGCTATGTGCAATACCCATGTATTTGCTGTCTTATGCCAATGATTTCTGGAGTTTTGCATTATGTAGCTTAGGCTTTGGCATGGCGGGTACCAGCTTTGCAGTGGGTATTGCTTATACGGCTATATGGTTTCCTAAAGAAAAACAAGGACTGGCTTTAGGAATTTTTGGAGCAGGAAATGCTGGCGCTGCAATTACAACAATGGTTGGGCCAAAACTATTAGAATATTTAACAAATGGAAAGACAAATTTAGAAGGATGGCGTACAATGCCACAAATATATGCTGTAGCACTTGTAATGGTAGCGTTAGTATTATTTTTTTTATCAGAAAATAAAATACCAACTACTGCCACTAAAAGTTTTATGGGAATGCTAGAACCGCTAAAGAATGTACGTGTCTGGCGTTTTGGTTTATACTATTTTCTAGTGTTTGGCTGCTTTGTATCTTTTGCAGGGTGGCTTATGCCTTATTATACAAATGTTTATATGTTAGATTTAACAACGGCAGGTATATTGGTATCTGCTTTTAGCCTGCCCTCTGGCATCATTCGTGCTTTTGGAGGATGGCTGTCCGATAGGCATGGTGCAAGAAAGGTGATGTATTGGGTATTGGTTTCTTCTGCTATTATTAGTATTTTATTATTTATTCCTAAAATGGATATTTTCACAACTGGAAAAGGGGTTAATGCAAAACATGCAGGAATTGTTGAACAAGTAACCGAATCTTACCTCATCATTGGAAAAAGAAAATATCCGCTAATGATGAAAGATAGTCATTTCGAGCATATTAATCATGAATTTCAAATTTTACCAATCAAAACGACATGGCAAGAGGCAAGGGTAAAGAAGGGAGATAAAGTGATTAAAAAACAGTTAATTGCGGAAGGAAAAACACATATATATTTTCAAGCTAATTTATGGGTATTTGCAATTCTAGCAAGCCTCATAGGAAGTATTTGGGGCATTGGAATGGCAGCCGTTTATAAACATATACCTGATTATTTCCCAGAAGAAGTTGGTGTAGTAGGCGGTATGGTTGGTGTTCTTGGAGGATTGGGTGGTTTTCTTTGCCCAATACTTTTTGGCTATTTGTTGGAAGGAACCGGTCTGTGGTCGAGCAGTTGGGTATTGATGTTTTTTTTATCATTCATTTGTTTGGTGTGGATGCACCAAGTTATACAAAGAATGACTGTAGAAAAACGAATTAACGGCACTCTTAAAGAGGTATAAATCATATATTGTTTATTTAAAAGTTAGTTGTATAACGTAGCAAAATACGTATATTTACCTAAAAAAATTACCCTATTGAAAAATCAAATTAAAATAGCATTGGTAGATGATCACTTGTTGGTAAGAAACGGAATTAAATCTTTGCTGGAAGAAGAGCATGACATACAAGTCGTTGCGGAAGGGGCAAATGGTTATGAAGCACTCGAAATTGTCATGAAATACAATCCTGATTTGTTGATTATTGATGTGAGAATGCCTGAGATGAATGGGATAGAGGCAGTTAAAAAGCTTGGGGAAATGTCAGCAAATACGAGAACAATCGTACTGTCTATGCATGATTCTGAAGAGTATATTTTATCTTCAATCAAAGCAGGAGCGAGCGGATATTTGCTTAAAGACACTGATAAGAAAGAATTTATAAAAGCGATACATACTGTATATGCAGGTGAGAAATATTTTAGTGGTGCTATATCAAATGTCATTGTATCTAATTTTTTACAAAATAGTGAGGGTACAAAGAAACCTCAAAAATTAGCGCCCAACCCATTTAATTTAACTAAAAAGGAAATACAAATTCTCTCACAAATTCTTTTAGGAAAGACCAATACCCAAATCTCTGAAATACTACATAAGAGCAAAAGAACTATAGAAACACACCGGTTTAATCTAATGAAAAAAATGGAAGTAAAAAACCTGATTGAATTATCGGCTAAAGCATCTCAATACGGGCTAAATTAAACTAACAGGCTTTATTGTTCGTGATTTTAAACGATACGTTTAAGTATTTACAAATCCAAGTTAATATTATTACCATTTTACTACGTATTAATACGTAATTTTTATAATTTGCAGTTTATTATAACGCTTCCTCCATAATATATGTCCGCTACTAAGTCATTCAAATCAACTTGTTCCTATTGTGGTGTTGGCTGTGGAATTATAGTCACTAAAGATAATAAGGGAAACTTAAATGTAAGTGGCGATCAAGATCACCCTGTAAATAAAGGAATGCTCTGTAGTAAAGGGATGAACCTAAATTATGTAGCGCAAAATACAAGTGATAGAATTTTAAATCCCGAGATGAGATGGAGTAAAAACCATCCAATGGAGAAAGTCACTTGGGAAAGTGCTATGGAAAGGGCAGCCTCTGTTTTTAAATCCGTTATTAGCAAATATGGTCCTGATAGTGTTGGTTTTTATGTTTCGGGCCAATGCTTGACGGAGGAGTATTATATTATTAATAAACTAGTCAAAGGGTTTATAGGCACTAATAACATAGATACCAACTCTAGGTTATGTATGAGTTCAGCTGTTGTCGGGTATAAAAAATCGCTAGGAGATGATACTGTTCCCATCTCGTATAGTGATATTGAATTGGCAGACTGTTTTTTAATTGCTGGGGCCAATCCAGCATGGTGTCACCCAATATTATTTAGGAGACTTGAACAACATAAAGCAGAAAACCCTCGTGTAAAAATCATAGTAGTCGATCCAAGAAAAACACCGACCTGTGCGATAGCGGATTTGCATTTGCAAATTATACCTGGTACTGATGTTGTTTTACATAATGCCATTGCACGACGTTTGATACAAAAAAATCGAATAGACAGTAAATTCATAAAAAATCATGCTTCTAATTTCGCAGCGCTGAAAAAAGCGGTCTTTAAAGTATCATTGGAAAAAGCGGCTAAGGAATGTGGTATTACAGTCAAGGAAATTAAAAAGGCAGCGCAGTTTATTGGGAATGCTAAAAGATACATTAGCATGTGGACAATGGGTCTAAACCAAAGTGTTATTGGTGTTGATAAAAATATTTCATTGATAAACCTTTCATTGCTTACCGGACAAATAGGGAAACCTGGTTCCGGTCCTTTTTCTTTAACAGGTCAGCCAAATGCAATGGGTGGAAGGGAAGTAGGAGGGATGGCCAACTTATTAGCAGCACATAAAGACCTTGATAATCCCGAACATAGAAAGGAAGTAGCCGATTTTTGGGGAAGTAAAGAAATTTCCCCTTCTCCTGGGTTAACCGCCACTGAAATGTTTGACGCCTTACATTCCGGTAAATTAAAAGCAATATGGATTGTTTGTACCAATCCTGTCGTCAGCTTACCGAATTCTTTGCAGGTAGAAAAAGCACTTGAAAAAGCCAATTTTGTGGTTGTTCAGGATATTTCGCATAATTCAGAAACTTGTAAATATGCTGACTTGTTATTGCCAGCTGCTGGTTGGCTAGAAAAAGAGGGCACAATGACTAATTCAGATCGTAGAATCAGTTATTTACCGAAAGCCATAGACGCCCCAGGTAACGCATTGCCAGATGTTGATATTTTCATGAAATTTGCTCAAAAAATGAATTTTTCTGAGTTTGAATATGAAAATACAAGCGAAATATTTGAGGAACATTGTCGGTTAACAAAGGGTACTACTATTGATATTTCGGGATTATCTTATGAGCGATTAATTATAGAAGGAAGTATGCAATGGCCTGTATACACCAAAGAGCATCAAGGAACTACAAGGCTTTTTACGGATTTTAAATTCCATACACCAGATGGAAAAGCTAAATTAAATGTTCCGTTGCAAACTGATAATCAATCAGAAAAAACAACAAATGAATTTCCTCTGGTATTGACTACTGGCAGAATTCGAGATCAATGGCATACAAGAACTAAAACAGGTAAGGTTAATAAACTAAATACGCATATATCCTCGCCCTATTTAGAAATTAATGGAGTAGACGCAAGTGCACGGAAATTAAGAGAGGGTGATATTGCTATAATTAAAAATGGAAGGGGAAAGGTTCGCGTAAAAGTACGTGTCAGTTATGATATTAGAAGAGGAGTGGTATTTATGCCGATACATTGGGGGAAAATACTAAACAGTGACTTTGGTAGAGCAAATAATTTAACCAACAATTTAGTTGATCCTATTTCTAAAGAACCTGATTTTAAATACGCTGCGGTTGAAGTATTAAAGTATAAAAAGGATAAACAAAAGATTTGTATTATCGGGGCAGGTGCGTCTTCCTATCGATTTGTTCAGACCTATAGAAGCTTCAAAACCCAAGATGAAATTTCTGTGTTTTCTAATGAGGAATATCCGTTTTATAACAGGGTATTGTTACCAGAATATGTTAGTGAAGATTTGGCTTGGGAACAATTACAAAAACTAAAAAAAGGAGAGCTTGAAAAGTTAAAAGTACAGTTACAATCGAATACTTCGATTACACATATTAATACCAAAGAAAAATATATAGTAGATAGTAACAGCGATAAACATTTCTATGATATCCTCGTCATTGCCACGGGTAGTCGCGCCTATGTTCCAAAAGATGTTCCAATACACTTACCTGGTAGGTTTACCATGCGTAATAAAGCTGATGCTGATGCCCTGAAAAACCATCTGTTAAAGACAAATTTGCCAGCAAATAAGCAACACATTGTGATTGTGGGTGGTGGTCTCTTAGGGTTGGAATTAGCGGCATCTCTTAAAAAGAAAAGTGTAAATATTACAATTGTTCAAAAGGCTTCAAGATTAATGGAACGTCAATTGGATAGGATTGCCAGTAGATTATTAGCTGAGAATATTCAAGATAGGGATATCCAAATATATTTTGACAATGAAGTAAGTACTGTCTTTGATGAAAATTCTAGTGCTAACAAACTTTTAATAACACTTAAATCTGGCAAAGTAATTAATGCAAATGCGATAGTATATACAATTGGTACAGTGCCAAATATAGCGCTAGCTAAAAATTGTAATTTAGATTATAGACGAGGTGTCATTGTAAATCATTATTTACAAACTAGTAATCCTAACATCTTTGCACTTGGTGAAATAGCCGAACATGACAATTTTCTATACGGAATTACCTCGGCAGCAGAACAACAAGCAGATATTGCCGCTAAATATATTCTAGGTGACCTTGGTAGCAACTACAAAGGGTCTGTTTTGATGAATATACTAAAATTTGAAGATCTCGACTTATGCAGTATTGGTATGGTTACTCCCCCAAAAAATGATGCCTCTTATGAGGAAATTGTACTGATGGACATCGCTAAACATTTTTACAAAAAATGTATCGTTAAAAATGACCTTTTAGTAGGAACAATATTAATGGGTGATAAAAATGAGTTTGCAGCGTTTAAAAGACTGATAGAAGACAGCATCGAACTCTCAGAAAAACGAATAGAATTATTACGAGGGCCGAGCAATGCTACGCCACTTAAAGGGAAACTAATATGTGCTTGTAGCCAAGTTGGAGAAGGGAACTTATTAGATACTATAAATGATGGATGCAATGATTTTAATGCGTTATGTTCAAAGACTGGCGCAGGGTTGGGCTGCGGAAGCTGCAAACCTGAAATCAGTGAAATTTTACTAACTAATATTTAACTATTTATGATGGCTGCTGAATTTCAACGTATCTATATTAAAGGAGGCGTATTATCTCCGGGCGAATTAAAACAGATCATACACCTAGCAAAAAAATTAGACCTAGCAACCATTAAATTTGGTTCTCGACAAGATATTCTTTTCCCCTATAAGTCTTCTAATAAAGAAATTATAGCGCAATACCCAAGCCTGAATATCGAAGGCACTTCACGTCATCAATACCAAAATATAGTCTGTTCTTATGTTGCAGCAGATATCTCACCAGCGACTATTTGGTTAAAGGGTGCAACATACCTATATATATTAGAACAATTTAGTAGCAATCCTAAATTGAAAATTAATATTACAGATCCAAAACAACAATTGACGCCGTTGTATAGTGGAGAATTAAATTTTATCGCCTCGGAACATGAGGACTATTGGTATTTAAATCTAAACCTATCTAATTGGAAAAATATAGATTATCCTGTCTTGATATATAGTTGGGATATATCAAAAGTTGCAAAAGCAATTGAAGAATTATATGAACAAGCAACTGATCTTTCTACGCTTTTTCGGCTTGTAAATGAGAATACAGATGCAAAAAATAGAACGATAGAAAATGAATTAAGTATCCCTTTTCAGCCATTCCCATTTTATGAGGGAATGAATAAAATGGGTGTAGATGAATATTGGTTAGGTCTCTATTGGAGAAACAATGAGTATGACCTCGATTTTTTGAATGATTTTTGTGATTTCTGTTTGAAAAGTAGGATTGGTAAAATTTGTATTACCTCATGGAAGTCTTTAATTGTCAAAGGAATTCATAAAAAATATAAACTTGATTTAGAGAAATTTTTAGGAAAAAAAGGAATTAATATTCGACACTCATCACTAGAATTAAACTGGCACCTACCCGTAGATGATACATCAGCCCTGGAGCTTAAAAAATTTATTGTTAGAAATTTTGACCAAAATGATATAAGTACCTATGGGTTAAATTTTAGTATTGTAGATCGGTCAAGAAATGATAGTTATTTTACCTCATCGGTCATTGAAAAAAATGAAATTCCTAAAATTGTGAAGGAATTTCATATCCGACCAACTTACAATGTTTTGTATTGCAAGAATTTTAATCCGAATACACGAGAGTACTTGGTTTATGCACAAGATGTAGATAAAATGGAATTGCCTGGGTTATTAATGGAATTGAGTAAACTATACTTTGAGAAACTGGGTGAAAGTGAGGCTGCCAATGTGGATATGAAGACGGAGGAGAAAACAAAGAAAAAAGTTCATCAATGTACAGCGTGTCTTACAATTTATGATGCTGACTATGGCGATAAGAAATTCAACTTGATGCCCGGTACACTTTTTGAAAACACACCTGTCGACTATGTATGCTCGGTATGCGAGGCTGCAAAAGAATCCTTTAAATTAGTAGAAATTTAGTGTACTTATTCGTTGTCTTTGTTGATGAGGCCTTTCGTTAATTCGTTTAGGTTTTTGACTTTATCTTCAAAATTTCCTTTCATATTTTTTCTAAATTGATGTAGATTTTCGACTAACTCATCAATTTCATCTGGTAAAATTTCTTCAAAAAATTGCCGCAATCGTTTTGCAATGGTAGGTGATTTTCCATTAGTAGAAATTGCCAATTTAAGATTGCCTTTCGTAACAATTCCACCCATAAAAAAATCGCATAAAATCGGATTGTCTGCAACGTTTACCAATATATTTCTTTCTTTACAGTCAGTGTGTATTTGTAAATTAAGTATATTATTATCTGTGGCGGCGATAACAATATGCTTTTCTGATAAAAATAATTTATCATAGGTAGCCCTAATTATTTCAATTCGATACTTTAGAGCCAATGCCATTATTTCAGGCATAAATTCATTTGATACAATGGTGACTTTGGCGCCTGGGCTTGATTTTAGTAGAAAGTTTAATTTTTCTAAACCTACACTTCCTCCACCTATGATTAAAACTTCAAGTGTTGATAACTTTAAAAAAATGGGATACAATTCATTCATAGTCAAAATATAAGTTTATAAAGATGGATATTTAGTGATTATTTTTATTAAATGTTACTTGGATAAAATCGGTACGGGCAACAGCCACATCTTCATTAAATATTTGAAATTGCTCATTCGTCAACCGTTTTGTTGATACTATTTCTACTTTTCATTTTTAATTGCTTCCATTAATTTCCTTCCGCCATTATCTAGAATTTCTTTGGCACAGCGTTTTCCAAAATTTTCTCTTTCATTTATTGAAATTGATCTAGAAATTTCAATTTTTTGACTTCCATCTAAAGAAAATAATGCGCCAGTAAATGTAATCATATCATTCTTGATTAGCGCTAAACCACCTATGGGTGCAGAACAGCCACCCTCTAGCGTTCTTAAAAAATCACGTTCAATAGCGGTGCATATTTCAGTAGGGCTATGATTCAATTTATCTAGTATATTTTTATGACCTACTTCTTTTTCTAAAGTAACAATAACGATTGCTCCTTGTGCCGGTGCTGGAATCATCCAATCTAGGTTCATGTAATTTTTTGGTAAAAGGTTAATTCGTTCCAAGCCAGCTTTTGCAAAAATTGCACCACTCCAATTGCTATGTCGTAACTTTTTTAACCTGGTATTTACATTTCCTCTTAAATTTTCTATTTTGTGGTGTGGGTATTTATGCAACCATTGTGCTTTACGCCGTAAACTTCCTGTTGCGATGAAGGCTTCTTTCTCTAAAGACGCACTGCCATTATGGACTAATACATCGCTACTATCACCTCGCTCTAAAACTGCTCCTTGAACGATTCCGTCTGGCAATATGGTAGGTACATCTTTCATGGAATGTACAGCCATATCAATTGTGCCATTGAGCAATGCCAAATCTAATGTTTTAGTAAATATACCCACGGTGTTTAATTTGTGCAGCGGCTCATCCATGATCAAATCCCCCGCTGATTTTATTTTGACTAACTCAGAAAAATAGCCATAATATTTTAGCTTTTTCTGCACGTGCTGAGCTTGCCAAAGCGCTAATTTACTGTCACGAGTTCCAATACGCAGGTGTTTACTCATGTAGCATTTTGTCTAAGTGATAAAAACTTAAAATGGAGTCTGCACTTTTGTTTTTTTGTACATGAGTACGTTTTAAATGGGTAGCAAAATGACTTGTTATTTGTTTAATAATTTTATTAGACATGACTGTTGTCTCTTCCTCATTAAAATCAAGATTGATTTCTTTGTGCATCTTAATTTGCTCAAATCGGATTTGTTCTAACTTACGCTTTAAAGTTTTAATAAGCGGAACATGCTTGCGTGTCTCCAGCCACATCATGAATTCATCGCTAACCTGCTCTATGATAAGCTCTGCCTTGGGCACTTCCCTTTTTCTTATTGCGATGGTCTTGTCTGTAATTTGCGACAGGTAATCCAAATCACATACACGGACATTTTGCAAATATGATACATCTTCCGACACATTTTTCGGTACTGATAAATCCAAAATTAATAATGGGTTATCTGTAGAAATCATACTTTTTGAAATCGTTGGTCTTTCTGCACCTGTTGCCACAATTAATATGTCAGATTTATTAATTTCAGCCTGTAGTTCTATATAACTCTTGGTGTGTATTTTAAATTTTTTTGATATTTTCTCTGCTTTAATATTACTGCGATTGATTAGCGTAATGGAACTGCATTTAGTTTGTTTTACTAAATTTTCACAAATATTTGCGCCTATTTTTCCTGCCCCAAAAAGTAGAATGTTCTTAGTTGCAATATGATGAACATTATTGATAATGTATTGGACGGAGGCGTAAGCCACAGATGTAGCCCCAGAAGAAAGCCTAGTTTCATTCTTAATTCTTTTACTCGCTAGAATAACGGCATTGATAAGACGTTCAAAAAATGTATTGCTTAGGTTATGTTTTTTACCCAACTTAAAACTCTTTTTAATTTGTCCAATTATTTCAAAATCACCCAATACCTGACTATTCAAACCAGCACCAACTCTAAATAAATGATTTATAGCATTCTGATTTTTATGTATATAACATACCTCCTGAAATTCTTTTATATCTCCTTCGGTATGATCGCATAATAATCTTATAAGCTGAACTGCATGTTGTACAAAACCATAAACCTCAGTTCTATTGCATGTCGATATAATGAAAATCTCACCCATATTCTTCATCCTAGCGGCTTCTAAATAGAGTGCTTCTTGTACTTTTACAGACAAACTATATTTCCCCCTCATTTTCGCATTGGATTTCTCATGGTTTAATCCAATGCAAAATAAAAAATTACACGCATGAACATTGGGATATTTCATAGGTATTAAAATAAAAATTTACAAACAACAAAGATATTATTAGTAATAGGAAAGTCAATGTTAAAATGCTTTTAATAGGAATAAAAATCATTCCCATTAAAAGAAGAAACTATTTTGTGAAAACAATCGTTATAAACCCAAATAATGTGATTAATTTTTCTAACGAATACTATATTTGCGATAAGATATAGTATTCGTTTTTTTTGCCTTGTTATTCATCAGTGTAAATAACGTATGAAAATAAAACAACTCGCGTACATGACCGCCATTTTGTTCCTGGGACTTCAAAATGTTGTTGCCCAGGAGACAATTATAAAAGGTAAAATCATTGATGCCGAAACAGGGGACCCAATACCCTTTGTAAATGTGATTTTTCAAGGAACACAGACCGGAATTACGACAGATTTTGAGGGATATTACAGCATCAAATCTAATAACCCTACAGACTCTGTCTCTGCATCCTATGTCGGGTATGTATCCAAGGCTAAAGCAATTAAAAAAGGCATTACCCAACACATTAATTTTCAGTTGCAATCGGATTTAACAGCACTGCAAGAGCTGGTTTTTGTAGCAGGGGAGGACCCTGCAGTAGAAATCATGAGGAGTGTGGTAAAGGCAAA
>Ga0256840_1001834_pt1 | contig 19269 bp, 19 predicted proteins | sample 355202metaG_FD_185969 | JGI IMG/M metagenome (GOLD analysis project Ga0256840, IMG submission 185969) | Hydrothermal vent microbial communities from Mid Atlantic Ridge, Atlantic Ocean - 355-202 | ecosystem: Environmental > Aquatic > Marine > Hydrothermal vents | place: Atlantic Ocean: Mid...
TATTTACCTTGTAAAACCCACCACCACAAGAGATAAGTGTACCCGTCACACAAGACTCTATCCAGTCTGCTGTGGCTTGCTCTTGTTCTCTAAAGTAGGCTTCACCTTTTTTTTCAAAGATTTTTTTGACTTCTTTGTTCTCTTTAGACTCTATGAGGTCATCAGTATCTATGATGTAGGTGCCATACTTTTTTGTAAAAGCTCGTGCAGTAGTACCCTTACCTACCCCCATAAAACCGATAATAATGATATTGTTTTTCACTACACCTAGACCATATTGTAACGGTCAATAATCTTATTGAGCCTACTTCTAAGTTTTTTGAGTGCATCAATAGAGTCTTTTCCTTCAGCAATAAGTGAACCAAATTCATCAAATTGAATTTTAGCTACCCAAATTTCTTTTTTGTGCTTCTTAATACCTACAAAACGTACTTCACCAAAATGATCTTTCGCTAATTTATAAATACGGTCTATTCTCTGTTCTACTGTTTTAACTTCTTTTATTTCTTTACTCATTTATATTTCCTATCTGATTTTATATTTAGATATAATTATATCATACGCGTCGTCAAAAAATGTCAAAAGATAGCAACATGAAAAATATACTTATTACAGGGGTGGGTTCTGGTCTTGGTGAAGCATTAGCACGAGAGTACCTAGAGAAAGAGTATCAAGTCTATGCTATAGGTCGTACTAGTCCTAAAGCACTAAAAGAAAACCCTCATTTTTATTTCTTTTCTTATGATTTGTCACAAACATCAAAGATAAAAAAATCCATTAAAAACTTTATAAAAGGACATCACTTTGAAATTGCCATCCTGAATGCTGGTATTTTAGGGGGCATACAAACTCTAAATAACATAGGACTCACACAAATCAAAGAAGTCATGGAACTCAACGTCTGGGCAAATAAAGAGCTTATAGATGCTCTCTCTACTTTTGCCACAGTCAAACAAGTAGTAGGCATAAGCTCAGGTGCGGCGGTCAAGGGAAGCAAGGGTTGGGGAGCATACTCTCTTTCTAAATCTGGACTAAATATGCTTCTAAATGTCTACGCTAAAGAGTTACCTGACATTCACTTCACTGCTCTTGCCCCAGGTGTCATACGCACACCTATGGTAGAACACATCATAGACAAAGTAGATGATGAAGTCTTTACTTCCGCCAAAAAGCTCAAAGAAGGACACATACAAAGTCCTGAAGCCGCAACCAAAAGGCTTATAGCTACCTTTCCTAAATTACTAGACTATGAAAGTGGAAATTTTTTAGATGTGAGGACGATGGAGTAACATGCTTAAAGGGGTATCAAGCAACCCCACTAATATTACTCACATGCATCATAACCCCCACCAAGAAGATAGAAAGTAAGGACATCATCCATAAAATAGCCACCATCATACGCCCTTCTCTAAACATCTTTCGTGTACGATACATCAATATAGGCACTGCTATAAAAAGAATAATAGTGGGTGCAAAAGCGGTAAAGGTATTAAGCTCATATTTTTCCACAGAAAGCTGTGTGGCTCTAAAGGCTGCATAAAGTATGGTATACATGATCGCCAAAAGTATCATTTGGGCTACAGCAAAGATGCTATAGACACCTTGTGCATTTTGTTTATCGTCATATTTTTGCATCTATTTTTCCTTATAATACTTTCACTATAGCTTCGATTAATGCCTCTTTTTCTATGAGGCGTATCTGTCTGTCATACGCTTCAAAACTCAAATCTTTTTTAAGCAGTGATTTTTGTAAAATAATTTCACCACCATCAAGTTCAGAACTCACATGGTGCACAGAAACCCCACCCTCATCATGCTCATCTGCGTAGGACTTTTCTATGGCTTTTAAGCCTTTGTGTCGTGGCAAGAGTGAGGGGTGTAAGTTTATGGCTTTTACTTGTTCTGTAAACACAGGGGTTAAGATACGCATAAACCCTGCTAGTACAGTTAAGTCTGGGCTGTAACGCTTCAAAGTCTCTACCACTACCGCATCATAGGCTTCACGTGAGTCAAAGTTTTTAGGCTCTACGACACCGTAAGGTATGCCATGCTCTTGGGCTATGGCTATGCCCTCTGCATTTGGGTTATTGGTTAGTGCAAACACTACTTCAACTTCTTGTTGATGTAAAGTCTTGACAATATGGGCAAAGTTTGTGCCTTTACCTGAAAATAAAATGGCTATACGTTTCATACTGCGAATTTTACTCTAATTTATTTCTAACTTACTTACTTCATCTATAATATCCGTAGGCAACATCGCATAGGAAGCACCACTATAATTATTTGCACCCATCACCAACGTAAGTGAAGCGTGTAAGGCAGACTCTAAACCTGTGTAGCCTTGTGCAAGCAGTGAGACTATGAGACCTGAGAGTACATCTCCACTACCACCTTTGCTTAGTTTGGAACAGCCTAAAGGGTTGATGTAGAGTTGCTCTTCTTGCATGATGAGTGTATTTGCACCTTTAAGCAGAAGTGTTACGTGTGGATACTTGGCATTGAACATGCGTACCATCTCAAAGCGTTTACTTTGTACTTCTTCTATAGTGAACACCTCACCAGTAAGCATCTTCCATAGTATGGTAAATTCTTTGGGGTGTGGGGTGATGACTATCTCTCTGTCTTTTTGTTCTAGTATAGTGAGTAACTCTGGACTTAAAAAAGCATCTGCATCTAGCACTATGGGTAGATGAGAATCTAGTACATACTTCTGTAAAAACTCAGACTCAAAGTAGCCACCAAGCCCCATGCCTATGGCTAGTGCAGAAGCATTGTCAGGTACTACTGTGGCGTGCATGAGGTAAGGGGGAGGCGTGACTTGTTCATGTACGACAAGTGTGGTAAGCCCTGCACCAAAACGGGCAGATGCCATACCTGCTATGATACCCGCACCCTCTTTCTCTCCACAAAATATAGCCGCGTGTCCAAAGTTGCCTTTGTGGCTGTTTTGTTTACTACGTGAAGGGAGTTTAAGGTCACTCTTTTCAAGTACATAGGTCTGTGATTGTGTCTCATAAAGTGTATGACTTACACCTAAGTTTACACAGACTATCTTGCCTACTGCATCTTTATTTTCATCTAAATAGAGGGCTTCTTTTCTTGTTCCCATAGTAACGGTTATGTCTGCCATAAATGCTAAGGGCATATGACCTTCACTACTCACACCTGTAGGTATATCACAAGCTATTTTGTAGCCATGAAAACTGTTAAGTTGCTGGACGATATGTATCATCTCATCATTTAAAGGTTTGTTGAATCCTGCACCCAAAAGAGCGTCAACGATAACATCAGCATCTTCAAGTGTATCTACAAGTGTTACACCCACTTTTTTTGCACGTTCTAACTGCACCCTAGCCATCTCAGATTTCACGCCAAAGGGTAAAGACAAACGCACATTATACTCACCATGAAGCTGGCGTGCCAACACCGTACCATCAGCCCCATTGTTCCCTGTACCTGAGACTATGAGTACAGTGCTATACTTCTGAAAGTTTTGACGTATATGTTCAGCCATACCTGCGGCAGCATGTTCCATAAGTATCTCTTCTGTTAGTCCGTACGCTTCGTAACATCGTTTGTCTAAGCCATAGCAGTTTTCAAATACTTTTTGCATGATATCACTCCTTATTTATGTTTTTATTTTATCACAACTTAATAATCTTTGGATATAATTCTGCCACTTTGTTTACAACTCACTCTTAGTATGCTAATTATCTGAGCCAAATGGCGAAGCTTTAGTGAGAGGAATTGAAAGATTGGCTCTGCCAATTTTCAAGGAGAAATCTATAACAGAAGGGGGGTGCTTTTTATGCCAGGAATTAAACTAACTTCACGTGATTCGTTCGACGACGCGTACAGAAAGTTCAAAAGACAATGTGACAGAAACCTTATCGTTACTGAAGCAAGAGCACGTCAGCATTTTGAAACACAAACTGAGAAGAACAAAAAAGAAAAAATTGCAACGCGCAAGAAAATTCTTAAAAAACTCTTCATGCTCAGAAGATACGAGTCAAGACTGTAACAGGTCTACCGCAGGACATTTTGTCCTGCACTCGCTTTATTCAATACTTACTTTCAAAACATAAAACACACTACTTTTCCATAAAAATTGACAAATATTTGACTTTTATATGTTAAAATTATTTAACTATACTCAAGGGAAATAATTTGAAACAACCACTTTTTAAAACTATAACTATGCTTGCCATACTCTTCGGACTAACAGGATGTATCTCATCTAACTCTGTTGACCAAGGTTAAGAAGCTGTACTTGTTTATCAACCTTGGTTTTTTGGGCATGGTGGGGTGGAAGAAACGCCTGTTCAGACTGGACAAGTTTGGACTGTGTTTTCGACTAAAGTACTGATGGTAAATGTCAAGCCTTATCTTGTAGAGGAGAGGTTTGACGACCTTATTACCAATGACAACAATCCTGTTGATTTTAAATTTCACTTTATTTTCCAAAACATTGCAGGCAAGACACCTGTACTTGTAGAGAAGTTTGGTGTAGGAGACAGTGGCAGGGACTGGTATATCAATAACTTACGAGAAGCTGTACGTAATATGGCAAGAGATTTTACGAAATCTAAAAAAGTCTTTGAGATGACTACAGACAAAGTGACTATTGATGAGATGCAACTACGTGTAGCCACAGAAGTAAATGCTCTTTTGAAAAGCAAGCAAATACCTGTAAAACTCATACGTGTCACTGTAGGAAAAGTATTTCCTCCCAAAAAAGTAGTAGATGCCACCATAGCAACAGCCGTACAAAAGCAAAATGTCAAAACCCAACAGGAGAGAGTTAAAGCAGAAAAAGCTAGAAAAGAAGCAGAAGTAGCCTCTGCAGCAGCAGACAAAGCCTATGCAGAAGAGTTTGGTATGACCCCTGCACAATTTTTGAGACTACGTGCCTTAGAGAACCAGCGTGCAGCTATAGATGGTGCGAGTGCAGGAAGTATAAACCTAAATATGATTATGGGTGATAGTGTTCAGCCTATGATGAATATCGGGAAGTAATATTGTCCGAAAAAAAACTATTTCTAGGCGTAGAACTCTCTAATAGCAAAAAAGTAAACTTTTTAGTCCTCATCTCTGTTATTGGGCTTATAGGTCTGATAGTGGGTACACCCTATTTTTATGACAAGAGAGATGCCATATATGCTCCCATGTACATAGACAGTTCCAACAAGCATGGTGTCATTTTCAACATAGACCACTCACTTTGTTTGACCGATGCCGATGGTATACTCATTAACAGCAAAACTTACAAAGACTTAGGCATCCAAGAAGTTGCAGATGTGAAGTTTTTTAACGATTCTCTCATTTTAGTACAAGGTGATGGTAAAATAAAACGCTGTGATACTTCTTTATACACTTGTAATGAAATAGGTTCGGTATCGTCTTATAGAGCTGATATTTTTATGCGTATCATACCTTCAAAGGATGAAAATTCATTCTACATAATCCAAACAAATAAAAGTAAAATAGATAAATTTGATAAAGAAGGCAAGTATCTCTATCGTTTAAATATAAAAGAAAAAGAGTTGACCTACCCAGGTGGAGGGGTGGCACTTACTAATGACACTATATTAGTAGCTAATGCTAAACACAGAAGAGTGCAGGCTATACAGGATATAGGTGAAGATAACAGTAGCATAATTTGGTCTTTGTCTTCTTATAGTGATATGAAAAGACACTCATATAGAAGAGTTTTAGATGTGAAACTCGATACTTCATCTAATGTGTGGATGATTAACACAAATAAAAGCTATGAAGATGCAGATGTCATAGCGATGGATAGAGCATCCATCAAAGGATACACAGCAGACATCAACAAATCCACTCACATAGAGATAGAAGATGGACACACCAAACGCCTAGAAAGTAAACTCATCAAGTACCCTACTTCACTAGCATCTCACAAAGATGGTATGCTTATCTCTGACAGTGAAGCATTTAAAATACTCTACGCAGATGACAGCTATATACCTACAGTATTTGGTGATGGCTATATACAAAGCAAACTCAAAAAAACAGCCAAAAAGAGAGCTTACTTCCAAAATATCATCAATGGATTTTTCTGGTTCTTTGGCATAGGTATGTTTTTGGCTATTATTGCCGCCATTATGGAAGCACCAAGAGCGATGAAAAATGCTGAAGAAAAAGCAACAAAGATGGATTTTGATGATAAACAGACTATTTCTGAAAGTAAGAAAATTGAGCCTGATGAAGATGGTGTGATTTGGCTACATCCTAGTGAGAAATTACTGAAACAGATTAAATGGTTAAAGATGTTAATCATTATTACAATATTATTCTCAGCCTATCAACTTATGCAGATATTTACTACTGTACAAACAGAAGATACTCCAAATATGTTACTTCTACTTGAAATTCTTACTACAACCTCTATGCCTTTAGTATTTATAATTGTATTGTATTTCCTTGATTTTTCAAAATATTCTATTGGTATTAGTGAGACGCATTTATTTATAAAAACACGTTTTGACAAAAAAGCTGTTGCTCCTTTTGAGGATGCAGTCTATCTTACTAGACAAAGTCTCTTTGAAGACAATTCACCGATAGTTCGTATTGCTATAGGCAACATAAGCATACAACTTATGCACGGAAATGAAGGTATGATGGACAATAGTCTATTTGACAAAAAACAGTTTGACTACTACATCAAGCCAAAACTACAATTTGCAAAAAAAATATCTTGGGATAAAATGTTCTATAGACAGCTGAAAGGTATAAGCTTAAAAATGTGGTTTATTCTTCTCTCCCCTGTTGCTGTATCAGCTATTACATACATAGGTATTGTTATCTCCAAGTAAGAAATATGTATAGTTGCATTAATCACGAAATTACCCTTTTTTAGCTAAAATAACCTCAATTATTTCCAAAAGGCACCCCCTATGACATTTACAACAACACTACAAAAAGACGCTATCAAAATCATGCTCCTTGGTTCTGGAGAGCTGGGTAAAGAAGTTGCCATTGAGGCTCAACGTCTTGGCATTGAAGTGGTTGCCGTAGACAAATATGAAAATGCCCCTGCACACTTAGTAGCAAACAAGTCTTACGTCATCGACATGAAAGATGAAGCAGCAGTCCTTGAACTCATAGAAAAAGAGAAGCCTACCTATGTACTACCTGAAGTAGAAGCCATCTCTATTTCAGCACTTTTTAAAGCAGAAGAAAAAGGTTTTCATATCATCCCTAACGCAGAAGCGGTGAACAAAACCATGAACCGTAAAAACATCCGTGTGTTTGCAGCTGAAGAGTTGGGACTTAAAACTTCTAACTATGAGTTTGTCACCACACTTGAAGGACTAAAAAAAGCTGCTGAGCGTATCAAATTTCCTTGTGTCATCAAACCTGTGATGTCTAGTTCAGGACATGGACAAAGCATCGCTAGAACACCTGATGAGATAGAAAAATCATGGGAGATAGCAAAAGAAGCTCGTGGTGATGCGAGTGAACTCATAGTAGAGGAGTTTGTACCTTTTGACTATGAGATTACCCTGCTTACGGTTCGTAACGAAACAGGCACAGTTTTTTGTGACGCCATAGGACACGTACAAAAAGATGGGGACTTCATCTTGTCATGGCAGCCTATGAACATGAGTGACGATGCACTTCAAAAAGCCAAAGACATCGCCAAAGCTGTCACTGATGGTCTAGGTGGTCGTGGTATCTTTGGGGTGGAGTTTTTTGTTAAAGGTGAAGAGGTCTACTTCTCAGAACTTAGCCCTCGTCCACATGATACAGGCATGGTCACACTCATTACACAGAGCCAAAGCCAATTTGCCTTACACGTAAGAGCTGTACTTGGACTGCCACTAGCTTACACTACTTATGGAAGTGGTGCTTGTGGTGCATACAAAGCTTCAAGTGAAAGCCTCACCCCTGCACTCACTGTGCCAGATGATGCCTTTACTGCAAACTCATTTGTAAGGGTATTTGGGAAACCAGAGTCTCATGTAGGCAGAAGAATGGCAGTGAGTCTTGTACTGGATGAAGTTGAAGTAGCTAAACAAAGGGCTACACAAATCGTATCTCAAATGACAGACAAATAAGGCAAAAGAAATGGTATTTTTTTCTAGAATATTTTTACCTCTATTATTATTTATGTATATTGCAGTAGAAACCTATCTAAAACTAAACCATAGCTCACTTTGTGATGCTACAGGATGTAAGCTAGCAGGAGAGCTACTCAAATTTAACCCTCTTTACTTAAACTATCTGGGGTTAGTCTCTGTATTTGTGTTAATCATTTTAGGTTTTTTATCACTTAAAAACAGACTGATAGAAAAGCTTTTTTTCACAGTTTTATATGGAGCTGTAGCCTTTGAAGCAACTATTTTAGGGTATCAATATCTTGTTAACCCTGAACCTTGTATTTTTTGCCTCGGTATTTTTTCCTCTTTGCTTCTTATAGGTTTATTGAGTCAAACTAAAAACTTTATACTTCTAGCTACGGTAGCACTGTCTGTGTTTATAGGACTTAACACCTTAGCCATCAACAAAAACAAAGCCTATGTCACAGCTGATGGACTCTACCTCATCCAGTCTGACAGCTGTGGACACTGTAAAAAAGTAAAAAAGTTCTTCAAAGAAGAGAAAATAGCGTATACCCCTATCTCTGTGGCTGAAGTAAATGCCAGATCTTTTTTAAAGTTTGTCGATATCTCAAGTATCCCTGTGGCTGTTATAAAAACTAAAAATACTATCAAGATTATTAGAGGCGATAAAGATATCATTTCTCACTTCAAGCAAGATAAAACAACCAAAAAAATTGAGGTAGTCCCTACACAAGAAAGTTCTGCCCTTAGTCTACCCTCAAATATTTTCACTGCCACATCAGAGCCAGGGTGTGCTATTGCCATCACAGAAACACACTCTTGTGAAGATGAAAACAAAAGCAAATAAGGATACACCATGTATATTGTCATACTTGATGCCAAAACGTTAGGAGATGATTTAGATCTCACTGTTTTAAAAAAGTTCGGCACACTTAGTATTTATCCAACAACAAGTAAAGAACAAATCTTTGAACGTATTGAGACAGCAGATGTTATTATTACAAACAAAGTAGTCATTGATGCAAACCTTCTTGAGCGTACACCTAAACTAAAACTCATTTGTATCGCAGCCACAGGCATGAATAATGTTGATTTAACCGCTACAAAACGTAAAGGCATTGAGGTTAAAAATGTTTCAGGATACTCCACCAAGTCTGTTGCCCAACATACCTTTTCTATGGCATTCTACTTACTTGAAAAAATGGCATATTATGACAAAGTAGTCAAAGACAACACATGGAGTGATTCAGGACTATTTACTGATGTCTCTAAGCCTTTTTATGAGATATCAGGTAAAAAATGGGGTATAATAGGACTAGGCAATATCGGCAAAGAAGTGGCTAAAATTGCTACAGTCTTTGGGGCAGAAGTAAGTTACTACTCTACTTCAGGAGAGAACCATAGAACAGCATATCCTCATCAGAGTTTAGAGTTTCTTTTAAAAGACTGTGACATTATTTCTATTCATGCTCCTCTTAATGACAAGACATATCAGCTCATCAATGAAATAAACCTACCCTACCTCAAAGAAAAAGCAATCCTTCTTAACTTAGGACGCGGTGGCATCATCAACGAAACTGACTTGGCTTTTGAGATTGATAGGCGTGAAATTTATGCAGGTCTTGATGTACTCGAAACCGAGCCCATTACACGCGAGAATAGGCTAAATGAAGTCAAGCACAAAGAACGTCTTCTCATTACGCCTCACATTGCATGGGCAAGCATAGAAGCTAGGAAAAAGCTTCTTGATGGCATAGTGAAAAATATAGAAGATTTTCTAAAAAAAGATAAGGTTTAAAATGATAGATATATTAGTGATAGGCTCTGGTGGAGCAGGCTTAACTGCTGCACTTTCCGCAAAAGATGTAGGGGCTTCAGTACTTGTTGTAGGCAAAGCCTACCCTACCAACTCACAAACATCCATGGCACAAGGTGGCATGAACGCTGCTCTTGGAAATGCGGGAGAAGACAGCATTGAAGCACACATAGAAGATACGCTCAAGTCTGCACATGAACTTTGCGACGAAGAGAGAATCAAACGTATGTGTTCATCCGCTCCTTCTGCCATCAAGTGGCTAGAGAGTATCGGTGTACCTTTTTCAAGACTAGATAACGAAAAATCAGGCATTGACACCATTGCTCAAAGACAAATGGGTGGAGCCTCTGCAAAACGTGCCTGCTACGCCCAAGACTATACAGGGCTTAAAATACTGCATACCTTGTATGATACCTGTCTCAAACATAAGGTAGATTTTTTAGATGAACACTACCTCCTTAGTCTTGTAGTAGAAAATGGCATATGTAAAGGAGCAACTTTCTTAGATATCCGCACAGGAGAAGTAAAACAAATTAACGCCAAATCTGTCATAATTGCTACTGGGGGGTATGCTGGTTTTTATCATAACTACACCACCAACATGACTGGAGCCACGGGTGATGGTATAGCCGCGGTACTTCGTGCAGGAGGAGCAGTAAGTGACATGGAATTTGTACAGTTTCACCCTACTGCACTTAAAAGCTCTAGTATTCTCATAAGCGAAAGTGCTAGGGGTGAGGGTGGATACCTAGTAAACACAGAGGGAGAAAGATTTATAGATGAGCTTAAACCGCGTGACGTGGTTGCACGTGCCATTTACGAGCAGTTTCAAAAAGGCCAAGAGGTCTTTTTAGATATACGTCATTTGGGCGAAGAAAAACTCATGGAGTTACTGCCTCAAGAAGTAGAACTCTGCAAACTCCATGAAAATGTAGACCCCGCAAAAGAACTCATACCTATCAAACCTGTTGCGCACTACTCTATGGGAGGTATAGATGTAAACTCCATCTTAGAAGTTGAGGGTATTCAAGGATGCTTTGCTGTAGGTGAATGCTCAAATGCTAAAGTCCATGGAGCTAACCGTTTAGGAGGTAACTCACTATTAGAAATCACCACTTTTGGTAAATTTGCAGGAGAACATGCCCATAGATACGCAACGACTTCTAATGTAACCCAAGCAGATGATACACAACTTCAACAAGATAAACAATACATAGAAAATCTCTATAAACAAAATGCCCCTCTAAACTTCTATGGACAAAGAGAAAAACTTGGAAAACTTCTTTATGAGAATGCTGGCATGGTACGCAACAACAAAGACTTAAACTATGCACTAGATGAGATAACAGCAATGCAACAAAATATTTCACATATGGGTATCGAAGACAAAAGTATGACAAACAACACCAACCTCATAGACTTTTTAGAATTTACAAATACGATACTTCTCTCTTCTACTATTGTCTCAGCGGCCATAGCGAGAGATGAAAGCCGTGGAGCTCACTATAAAGAAGAATTTCCAAAACAAAATGATGAAAAATTTAAAAACCACATAGTCTTTCAGTGGAAGAAGGAGAATGCATGACTTTAAACATACTTAGGTCTGAGATTAACAGCCATCAGACATACACACTAGAAGAGAAAGAAACCACGCTTTTACATGCACTTTCACACATCAAAACAACGCATGATGCCACACTCACCTTCACTGAAGGCTGTCGTGCCTCTGTGTGTGGTACCTGTGCCGTAAGGGTCAACGGAAAAGAAGAACTTGCCTGTGCCTACAAAGTACAAGATGGTGATACAGTAGAACCACTCAACTACCACCCCGTACTGCGTGACCTTAAAGTAGACAAAAACAAAGCCAAAGAAACATTGGTCAAAAGCAGTGCCTGGCTTCATGATTTTCAAGAAGCTACCCTCACCCATAAAGATGAAAAGTTCACAGAAACCCAAACCGACTGCATACTCTGTAACTCGTGCTACTCTGCTTGTCCTGTCTATGCTGTTATGCCTGACTTTTTAGGGCCTTTTGCACTCACACGTGCGTACCGATATAGTGTAGACAAACGTGAGGAGAATGTAAAAGGGATACTAGATAACGTACAGACAAATGGTGTGTGGGACTGTACTTTGTGTGGAGAGTGTACGCTTGCCTGTCCAAAAGGGATAGACCCCAAAATGGATATCATGATGCTAAGAAGCAAATCCCTTCAATCTGGTCATAGTGACCCCACTTTAGCCCAGGAAAATTTTGGGGAACCTAGTTTCGGGTTTTAAGGTGAATTGAGCTTTGCTCAAGAGAGTATGCCCTTGGGTAGACCCAAATTTTTAAATATCTCTAGGATCCACAATCTTCCCTGCAATAGCCGAAGCAGCAGCTACAGCTGAGTTTGCCAAGTAGATTTCAGAGGTTCTAGCCCCCATACGTCCTACAAAGTTACGGTTAGTAGTAGCCACACAACGTTCGCCATCACCTAGTATGCCCATGTACCCACCAAGACAGGCTCCACACGTAGGGTTAGAGACCACAGCCCCTGCTTCGATAAGGATATCCATCAATCCCTCGTGTTGTGCCTGAATCAATATCTTTTGTGTCGCAGGAGTAACTATCATACGTGTACGTTTAGATACACGTTTGCCTTTCATGATTTTAGCAGCGATTCTGATGTCTTCTATACGTCCATTGGTACATGAGCCTATCATCACTTGATCGATAGCCAAATCATCTGCTACAGCTTGCTCTACAGGTTTACCGTTAGAGGGCAAGAATGGGTAGGCAATCACGGGAGAGAGGCTTGCCATATCTATGGTAATCTCTTGACAATATGTTGCATCGTCGTCAGAGTAATGGAGTTTAGGCTCACTTCTGAGTCCCCCATTTACTTCTGCTCTCTCATCAAGATAAGCTTGTGAGATTGCATCGATAGCAAAAATACCATTTTTTGCCCCTGCTTCAATCACCATATTTGCAATAGAAAATCTATCAGCCATACCAAGATATTGCACACCATCTCCCACAAACTCTATGGCTTTATAGAGTGCACCATCTACCCCTAAAATACGGATAAGTTCTAAAATAATATCTTTCCCATAAATGTGCTCTGCAGGTTTACCTGTGAGTGTCACCTTAATCGTCTCAGGCACTTTAAACCAGTTACCACCAGTGATAATAGAAAATGAAATATCTGTACTCCCCATACCTGTCGAAAATGCTCCCAATGCACCATGTGTACATGTGTGGCTATCTGCACCAATGATGACATCACCAGGAATAACCAATCCCTTTTCTGGGAGTAAAGCATGCTCTATACCCATATCTTTTTCATCAAAAAAGTATTTGAGGTCGTGCTTGTAGGCAAATTCACGGCTAATTTTGGCTTGGTTGGCTGAAGCGATGTCTTTTGCTGGGATGTAGTGATCCATCACGATAGCAAAACCATCTGGGTTGGCTAGCTTTTCTACACCACTCTCTTCAAATGCTCTAATAGAAATAGGGGTTGTAATATCATTACCAATCGTCATATCGATAGGTACTCTTACAATCTCACCTGCTTGTACGTCATGCCCTGCATGCTCTGAGAAAATCTTTTCAGTTATAGTTTGTCCCATAAGGTTATCCTTAATATAATGAAGTCAACCACTAGTAGCGTTGCCCTTTGCTTACGCGAATTATAGCGAAATAATTTTATGGTAGAATTTTGACACTACTTAAGCGTCAAATAGCGTTGACTGCTTCACTTCTTCCTGAAGTGCATCAAGTTCTTCAAGCATCGCATATGATAATTTTCTCAATGTAGCCATATGTGCCTGAGCCTCTTCTTCTTGTGCTTTAGATATAGTTCTTTTGGTCAATACTGCTTTTTGATTATAAACTATACCCTCGGCTGAACCAAAATAAATTTCATAGATATTCAAATACTTTTCATGTAATTTAGTGTGCAATAGATGGATTTTGTCAAAACCTTCTGTTCCAAGTTTTGCATAAAGATTTTTGCCCTCATCATTAAACCACAACCCAAATTGACACGCGGTACTTGCCAAAGGATGAGGGTCTCTAATCGCAGAACTCCCACGTGTCATGGATATAGCACGGTTCAGCCATTTAATATGTGATCTTCTTGCTGCTTCTATATGTTCTAACGCTGCATGTTTTGTCATTGTTTCCCTTTTTTGACTAATTAGGAGTTATTTTATCTGATTAAAACTTATACTCTTATTTGTTAATGAACATCTACTATAATCATAAACATGAAACTATACGAACTAAAAGCCATCGCCAAACGTCTAAATGACTTTACATTCATCTCTCGTGCAAGACGCATAGAAGACAATGCACTGGAAATCATGTTTGACAAGTCACAAAGTTATTTTTTTAACATAACACGAGGTAACAGTACTGTCTACAAAGCTCCTAGCCAACGCCCATTACAAGGGTACAATGCACCTTTTGACACCCTGTTGCACACACTCCTTTCAGGCTCTAAACTTTTAGGTGTTGAGGTACCTGACAATGACCGTATTTTGCGTTTTACCATCGCACCCAAAAGTAGTTACAAAGACAAAACAGTCTATTTACAACTGGAGTTTACAGGTAAAAATACCAATGCCATACTCTTAGATGACAATAAAATCATCATAGAAGCACTCAGACACATAGACTCTGACAGTTCTTTTCGTGTGGTACGTCCAGGGATGGAACTACTAGCCATTCCACCAAGGGCTTCGACAAGATCGGACACCGAGGTAATGCAAAACATTGAAAATATAGATCTGTATTTAGAAGAGACTTTTGCAAAGATAGAACAGGTAAAGCTCCAAGAAATAAAAAAACAAAAGCTCTCTACAGTGGCAAAAAAAGTCAAGAAATTTAAACAACTTTTAGACAAACTACCCAATAAAGAAAACCTAGCCCTACAAGCTAAAGAACATAGCAACACAGGTAACCTCATCTTGGCAAACTTGTACCAGATACAACCTTATGATACTAAGCTAGAAACCTATGACTTTGCTGGCAAAGAAGTGAGCATATCTCTTCCTAAAGATGTCAAGATAAACCGTATGTCTGACTACTATTTTAACCTCTCTAAACGTGCCAAGTCTAAAGCTAAAAATGTACATATAGAACAAGAAAATCTCAGCTCTAAAATGGCTTTTTATGAAAACATTTACTATGCGTTAGAACAAGTTAACACACCTTACGAACTAGAACTTCTTGTACCTAAACGAGCAAAATCTTTACGTAAAAAAGAAAAACTTCGAGAAGGTGAACTCTTTTGGATAGAAGACTATAAAGTCCTAGTCGGAAGAAACGCCAACGAAAACCAAAAACTACTTGCTCTTGCAAAAGGTAATGATATATGGATGCATACCAGAGAGATACCTGGCTCTCACGTCATTATACGTACAGACAAACAAAACTTGCCCCAAACTGTGCTAGAAGCTGCGGCTAAGCTCTGTGTTGACTTTTCTACTGGACAACCAGGTAACTACTTAGTAGACTACACTAAACGAAAGTTTGTCAAAATCCAAGAAGGTTCAAGCGTTGAATACGATAAATATCAGACTCTTTCTATACTAAAAGAAGGTGTTGAGATTAGGGTTTAACGCAAAGCGTGCTATAATCAAACGAATACTAATGAATGAGGAAAGAATTATGCTTAAAAATCTCAGCTCTTTACAACAACGTTTCCTTACAGGTGCTGGGCTTTTAATACTTGTAGCATTCATCGGTTGGATGGATAGTTTTTTTGTCATGTGGAGCTTTTTAGGAACACTTTACATTTTTGCATTTTATGAAGCGATGAAACTGTTTAAACTTTCTTCTTCTGGTGCTTACACTTGGGCTGTATTATTATGGATTATTGCATATTTTTATCCAAACCCTGATGATTTATTTTTTCTCATCGCTATTATTTTTGCTGCATCTTTAGCATACTTTCACAACTTTAACAAAAGACTCATACTCCCATTTCTTTACCCTGTATCTGGTATTTTATTTTTCTTAGTCCTCTATGCAGACTACGGCATCCAAGCGATGTTTTGGCTCTTGGCTACTGTGGCTATCACCGATGTAGGGGCATATTTTGTTGGCAAAACCATTGGCAAAACCAAGTTTTCTGATACAAGCCCTAACAAAACCCTTGAAGGGGTATTTGGCGGTATAGTCCTAGCTATAATTATAGGTACCTACATAGGTCTCTATATCGCACCATTTTGGACAGCACTCATCGTCACACTGTTTACAGCTATAGCTTCTATTTTTGGTGACCTTTTTGAGTCTTACCTTAAACGCGAAGCTGGGGTCAAAGACTCTGGAGACATACTCCCAGGTCATGGTGGCATACTCGACAGAATAGACGGATACCTCTTTGCTGCTCCGATGATGATAATAACACTAAGAGCATTTTTATAACCTATGAATTCTATTGTATTGTTGGGTTCGACTGGGTCTATTGGGGTAAATACCCTTATCATTGCTAAACGTTACAATATACGCATAGAAGCACTTGTCGCTGGATCAAACATAGAGTTACTCAACCAACAAATAGCAGAGCATACACCCAAAACTGTACTCATAGCAAACCATGCAGACAAACATAAAGTAAATCATCCTGATGTTCGTAGTGGCAACGAAGCTATTTTAACCCTTATAGAAGAATCTTCTAGTCCCATGGTAGTCAATGCCCTAGTAGGCTACACAGGACTAGCCCCGACACTCAAAGCCACAAGTTTAGGTAAACGTGTAGCACTGGCAAACAAAGAGTCTTTGGTGGTAGCTGGCGAGTTTATAGACATGTCACTCATTACTGTCATAGACTCGGAACATTTTGGGCTGTGGTACCTCATAAACGAGCGTCCTGTATCTAAGCTTTACATCACAGCTTCAGGTGGAGCGTTTAGAGACTGGGAGATAGAGAAAATGAAAGATGCAAAATTCTCTGATGCACTCAAGCACCCCAACTGGTCTATGGGAAACAAAATTACCATAGACTCAGCTACTATGACCAACAAACTTTTTGAACTACTTGAAGCAAAGTGGCTTTTTGGTACATCTAACATAGAGGCAATCATAGAAAAAAACTCCATCATCCATGCCTTGTGTGAGTTTAAAGATGGTTCAACAACCGCTCACTTTGCAGGGGTTGATATGAAACTTCCTATCGCTTTTGCTCTACAAGGAGAAGTCACTGATGAGATACTCCCCCCTACAGATCTACTCAGCATGGGTGGTTTAGAATTTTTACCTATAAAGGCATCTCGTTACCCTATTTGGACTATCAAAGAAGATATACTCAAAAACCCTCATCTAGGTGTAGTAGTCAATGCCGCCAATGAAATAGCCATAGAGAAGTTTCAAAAAGAGCAGTGTCGTTTTTTTGAAATGAGCGAGTTGATTTTGGATGCTTATGAGAAATTTTCTGATGTCAAAGCTAAAAATATTGATGAAATTATGCAAATAGATAATGAGGTACGTACATATGCAAAATAAATACTTCACTCTTCACTCTTCACTAAAAAATAAGGATTTTCAATGAAAGTCCTTATTTTACATGGTTGGGGAGGCTCAGACGCCCCACATTGGCAAGCAGAATTAGCCGCAGAAATAGCAAAAAACTATGGGACTGTCTCTTTTCCACTTTTAGACAACTGTCATTTCCCATCAAAAAACAGGTGGATAAAACAGACTAAACAACTTCTAAATGAGTTTAAACCTGACACGGTTGTTTGCCACTCACTTGCAAACAACTTGTGGATGTGGCTTTGTGAAGATGCAGAACTAAGAGAAGTTGAACGACTTTTTATGGTTTCAGTGCCAAGCTTGCAAACCAAAGAGAAAACCATCAAAACCTTTTTCCCCTGTCCTTTACCACAAGATATTCATGCAAAAGAAGTACATATGATCGTTTCCAATGATGACCCATGGGTTCGACTCGATGAAGTACACACATTGGCTTCACATTTTGATGCTTCTCTTACTGTCTTGGAAAATGCAGGACATATCAATACAGACAGTGGTCACGGCAAGTGGCAACTTATTGAAAAACTCGTAAGGCAAAAAAAATGATACTCAGCATCGAATCTAGCTGTGATGACAGCTCCATAGCTATCACAGAAATAGCCACAAAAAAGCTCCTCTATCATAAAAAGATCTCACAAGAAGAACAACACTCTTGTTATGGTGGAGTAGTACCCGAACTGGCTTCTAGGCTCCACGCTGTGGCACTCCCTGAGATACTAAAAGAGGTCAAACCCTACTTTAACACACTCAAAGCAGTAGCGGTAACCAATCAACCTGGTCTTGGTGTCACACTTTTAGAAGGCATCGCTATGGCGAAAACCTTAGCTGTACTACTGAACATCCCACTCATACCAGTACACCATTTAAAAGGGCATATATACTCCTTATTTATCGAAAAAGAGTCTACTCTACCCTTACTAGTCCTTCTCATCTCTGGTGGGCATACACAGGTCATACGCGTAGAGAGTTTTGAACGTATGGAGATACTCGCTACATCCATGGACGACTCCGTTGGTGAAAGTTTTGATAAATGTGCCAAAATGATGGGGCTAGGCTACCCAGGAGGGCCACTCATAGAAGCTCTTGCTCTCAAAGGGGATGAAGATAGGTTTGATTTACCTGTACCTTTACAAAACTCTCCACTTATAGCCTTTTCACTCTCTGGACTTAAAAATGCTGTACGCCTTAAAGTAGAAGCCTGTGGAGGCAAAGAGAAGATGAGCGAACAAGACAAAGCTGACTTAAGTGCAAGTTTTCAAAAAGCAGTTAAACTACACCTGCTTCAAAAAAGCAAAAAAATCTTTGTAAAAGAGAAGATAAAAGACTTCGCCATAGTAGGAGGAGCTTCTGCAAATAAATATATACGCAAAGCCTATGAAACACTCTGTCAAGAGTTTGGAAAAACCATGCATGTCGCTCCACTAGAATATTGTTCTGACAATGCAGCGATGATAGGACGATATGCCCTTGATGCTTATGCAAAGAAACAATTTATAGACCCAAATAAAATCGATATCATAAGTACTAAAAAACAACGCTCAGGTATGTTACTTTAATACTCACATACCTTATAATTATTCCTAATTCCTAATTCCTAATTCCTAATTCAATCATAGCCTCTTTCCTAAGCCAAATTTAGCTAAAATAGTTACTATTAAAACCCACGCAATGGAGCAGAATATGGCAGAATATGGTGCTAGTAATATTAAAGTCCTCAAAGGACTAGAAGCGGTAAGAAAAAGACCAGGAATGTACATTGGTGACACTTCTACAAAAGGTCTACATCACTTAGTCTATGAAGTAGTAGATAACTCCATAGATGAAGCAATGGCTGGGTTTTGTGA
>Ga0256840_1001835_pt1 | contig 19267 bp, 27 predicted proteins | sample 355202metaG_FD_185969 | JGI IMG/M metagenome (GOLD analysis project Ga0256840, IMG submission 185969) | Hydrothermal vent microbial communities from Mid Atlantic Ridge, Atlantic Ocean - 355-202 | ecosystem: Environmental > Aquatic > Marine > Hydrothermal vents | place: Atlantic Ocean: Mid...
ACAGGCCGGTTACGCGGTCCTTGTAGGTGTAAGCGTCTATGTGGCGCTCTATGTCAGAGATAGCCTTCTTTCGGCTCTCCAAGCCGCCCCAGCGCAATGACATGCCGAAATTTTCGGCGTAAAGCGTATCTGCGGCGGATGTAAAACTTGCGCCGATTGATGCCGGATCGGCATTGCCGCGACGTGCCGGGTCAACAATCCACTGGCGCAGCATGTGCGCAGGGTTCATATCTACCCAAGTCCTAAACGGGAACAGGAACGCAGTGTTCCATTCGTCCTGACTATTGGCAGGAAAGTGCAATTCTGGGTATCCGTCTTTAGGCGTGTTATCAACATCGGCAGCGTCACCGGGGGTCGATTCGATGCCAAATAAAAAACACTCCACACCGTCTATTGAGTTGATTACAGCGGATGCGTCTCCTCTGGAAATAACAGAGCTACCGACTCCTGTTGTCAAAACTATTATGCGTCTGCGCCCGCGAGGCTTTGGCCAGTTACCAGCACTCCCAGCGCCAGTTACAAGCCCCGTTATTGGGTCATACCCACCAAGGTTCCCGCTAGACGGGGGAACTGGCGGTGGCGGGTCAAAGAAATCAGGTGCTAGAGACACTCCCTCCACCATTCTGTCAGCGAACGCCGCAAATTGAGGTATTGCCGCAACCCAAGCTATCAGATCATCATAATCTGATCCAGATGCGTCTATTTTCTCGATCTGGTCGATCAGGTTCCATTCATAGGTGACTATTTTAATCGTGTTAGTCCAACCCCTAATCGTATTCAGCATATTGATAATTGCTGTTTTCTGCGCCTCGAATCCCGCTGGTGTAATCGGTGTGATTGTGCTGATAGCGATATAGATTGCAGCGCCTTCGCTTTTCCAGCTTGCCGCGATTTCAGCCTTTTCAGGATACCAGTCGTCAAAGTGGTTTCTGATGTTCCCACACTTGATTTCGATTGGATCAATGGAAGGCTTGTTTCCAATATAGCCCTGCCGGTAAATCAGCGATGCCACGCCGCGCAGCGCTGACACTGTGCTGCCACGCCATCCAGCATAGTAATCATTCTGTGTCTGCGCAGGATTGCCATCCAGAAAATCAACCTCGGAAACGATTCCGCCAGCCTCTTTGCCGAATAGTTGATCACGTTTGATTGATATTCTGCCACCACCAGCAACATCTCCGTTCCAAGCTGTTTTCTTGCCGTGTTCAATCTCGAACACGCTTTCCAGCTTCTCCGCCAGCACCAAAACAAGACCTAGGTGGTATTTGTAGCCAATCGTTTGTTTTTTCTTTTTACCCACGCTCGATCCTCCGCCTTGCATTGTCTGCTATCGCGTGGATTTTATCAAGGTGTTCACCAGTCTCTATAAGCCTGTCAAGCTCTATTCCGCTTTCCCTGAACCTGCCCCAGTCCAGACCGTGTTTGCGAAACCAGAGAATTGTATCTCTGCAACCGGCGTGCGGGAATATGTCATTCGGCTTTATGATCATTTTTTACCGCCGCTTTCCTTGATCGGCACGATCAGCAAATCACCATAATCTACAACATGCGGGTTTTTAACCCACACAGTCCCCATTATAACGCCTGCCTGCGCGCCCTCTTGGGTCACAGGGATTTTGAAATCTTCCAACGAGGCCGGTTTAGGTGGTGGCGGAACAGGCGTTAACAAATAACTGATGTAATTCAGGACTAGGCCGACCACCATCCTGCCGAGGAATGCAATCATGACAAAAGCCTCCCATCAAAGGGGGATTCTGTCATGTATTGGAACCCGCCGAAATCAAGGTGCGCGCCGAAATAAATGCAGTCATCGACAATATTTCTGCACCCACGCGCGATCTGCACAGATGCTGAACCACTCGCCGCTATTTCCACATCAATCGCCGGTATGTCAGCCAAAATCCTGAACTGTGTTGCCGTGTGGTTAGTAATCATTTGGGTGACGCCGCCGAACTTTATTCTGCCATTGGAATACCATCCATCATCATGTGCTGTTGTCTCTGTGAATGTCAGCAGCATGCCGCTCTTAGCGGTTATAGTGGCTGGCACAGCCTGCGCATTGAAATCAACCGGACACCCCGTCAGAGGATCGTATACGACGCGCCTGCATGGTCTCTGGATAACGACAGACCCAGCCGGACGCTTGGCGACAGTCTCGTCATTCTCGCAACCAATTTTCACCCAATCCGCGCCGGTTCTTATCTTAGTGATGCGGCCTTCGAAACGCTGCACGAATTCCCCGTCTGGATCATTCTCAAAGCCGTGCCAAACGCGGATTGTGGCGACGTTGAATGATACGTCGGCGACAAGCGCGGCGGCAATTGGCAGGGATGCTGGAAGGCTGATTTCCATTTCAGCTTCCAGCAGGTTGCCGGTTTGGTTTATTTTGCCACGATGCAATGGCGTTGGCGTCCATGTTGTCGCTGCTGTAAACGATACGTTAGGCTTGCCAATGGGTGTTGTTACACCGCCTGACCTTGTAGTCAGGTAATGCACATCAGCGCCTAGCGTGATCTGATACAGCCATATAGGCCGCTTGCCGAAAACCGTTGCCAGAATTGTTTTGTAGCTCACTCTACAACCTCCACAACGCTTATTTCTGTTACCATTTGCCCAGATGGAATGAAATCAATATCAATTTCGTTGCTATCCAAGCGCACCTTTTTCAGCTTGCTAATCTTCGCACCTGCGCCGATTGCAACCGGCAAATTAGGCGTTATCGACAGCACAATATTTCCGCCTGAAAGCGCCGCGTTTGTAACCTTTACATAAATTCGTGTAGCGCCTTCCCAGATCATCAGGTCTTGCCCGACAATAGACAGCGTGTCAGTCACGGTATTACTAACAGAAATAACCGAATCCCCGATCCCAGCCGGTGCCGCGATGGTTAAATCTTGCCGCCATGTTGGGAGCCAGAATGGCACGTCCTTACCGTGCTGTGACAGCAGCCAGTCGTAAACCACAGCAGCTATGTCTTTATTAAATACATCAAACGTTATCAGGTTACGCTCGCGCTGGTATGTCTCAACCTGCGCGACCTCATAATTCCCGAAGCCATCATCAAGGACCGCATGGCGCTGTGTGATGCCACCGCCGAAACCGTCAAGTTTCTGTGCCCCATCTGGAATAACAGACAGCCCGCCATATTGGTCATATGTTGGCGATGGCGCGTCCATTGTTTCAATTGCTACAAACCCTATTGTAAAGACCGTGGCGGTAAAAGAGATATCACGCTTTAGGCCTGTGGATATGCACCGAACAGCAGGCGCAACGTATGGTATACCACCACACATAGAGCGCGTATATGTGCCAGTTATAGGTGCTGCAAGAACAAGCTGGTTGCCGGTAATTGACTGGACCGTATTATGCTCACCTAACAGTCCATTTGAAACCACCACATCACCACCGACAACGTATCTGTGATGCGGCGATACGGTCAGCGTGTCTGTCCCAGCAGGGATCGAATCATGAACGTCCATCTGGTCGAACATTGGAACCCACCATTCGCCAAGAGCGTTGCTTTTGAAACGTTCTTCCATTTCAAAAGCTGTCTGGTCAGTAACCATTCTCGTTGCACTGAATGACAACCGTCCATCATGGTTGCTATAGCGCCACTCCTTAGAGCGCGCTGATAGAACCTTCGTGTTTGACTCGATCTTAACGCCCCATTTGCTCGGTGCTATTGTCCAAATATCAAGCATAGTTCAGCACCGCCACCTGTTTGCGCATTGCCCGCTCCCCGCTTGGTGACGAACTCCACTTATCGCCGACCGCATCAGCGTCAAGCTCCAGAATGAAATTAGGCGTCAGCGTTACATTTTGCGCTTGCTGTGGTGCTGCGCCTTGCGTCCCAGAAGCAGCCTTAGCCATAGCTGTCTGTGCCTGCGGGACTGTCAAAACAGCCCCGGATTGAGACGGCACGACTACCTCGCTGTTTTGCGTGTTTTCGTTCACCTCATATGGAACCCCAGCCTTAACAGGACCACCAACAGCGCGCTTCCCAATCAGCCCGCTTATGATTTTCCCGAAGAAACCTCCTCCGCCATCGCCACCGCTTTCACCGCTGCTACCGCTGCCACCGCCGATAAGCGCATCAAACGCTTTGTTGAAAGCGATTTTAGCCAACGACGCCAACAACTGCGCTGCTGCCTGCTTAGCTGACATAGCGCCTGATACAAAACCTACAAACGCATCTCTGAAAGCGCCCGTTACTTTCTGGGTAACGCTGTCGATTTCCTCTTGTTTGGTTTTCAGGCGGTGCAATTGCCCGACTAGATCAGCAATCTGCTGGCCTTCTTCGCTGTATATGCTGACCCCGGCCTTTTGCAATTCCTGCGAAAGCTGTCGTGCCTCGTCTGTCTGTCCGATAGCCTCGATCTGGCGCTTTAGAGCCTCGGTTACACTGTCAACAGAGTTTACTTCCTCTGCCGCTGCTGCACCTCCACCACCACCGCCACCACCACCAGTTACAGGTGCAACGAATACATCCGACTCCTTTAGATTTCCAGCAGTCGCCTGCTTAAACATGGCACTTATTTTTGACACTGCCGATTTAACGGCTGGATTGCTTTCAACATTTCCGATCAGACTTCCTAATATTCCCCCCGACGCCTGTGTCGCCTTCGCAGTGGCCCCAAGCGCGCCTGGTATGCGCGACGCCTGTTGCAGGATGCCGCCCACCACGCCAAGTAGATTTTTCGCCTGTGCGATTGCCGGGTCGAAGCCGCCAGCTATACCGCGCACAGCACCTTCCGCTGATCTAGCGGAGTTGGCGATTCCAAGGACTGCGCGGTCTGCATCAGTCGCCTTGTTTTGTAAAAAATTCATCAGCGCGTTTGTGCGTTCGATACTGCCGCCCAAGCTATCAGCGTTGCGCGTCGCGTTGATCAGATTTGTGATTGTTTCGCGCAAGTGCGGATTGGCCACACCGATCTGGTCAAGGGTTGCGATAAGCTGCTCAAGCTGCGCCCGCGAACCTTGAATAGACTGCCCAAGCTCCTGACCTAAAATCTGGTCCATATCGCCGAATGAAAGCTGTGTAACGCCGATCAGTTCTTGGCCAAGGTCTTGCACCGCCTGCTGGTATTCCCGTGTCAGGCGCTCTTGCTCGATCAGCGTTTCGGTTTGCGATACTTGGCGCAAAGCCTCCTCTGTAGTGCGCAGCCCATTTACGACGTTTTCAAGGTTCTTGTTAAGGCTGGTAGACGCTACCCCGAGATTGTCGAAGCTTGCCGCTGCTGTTCCTGCGGCGTCACTTGCATCAGTCGCGCCTTCGCGGAATATAGCGAAGTATGATGCAACTGCCGCACCGCCTGCAACCAGCAGTCCAATCGGACCTCCTATAAAGGCCAGAGCGCCGCGCAATATCCCAAGAGCGGCTGTCAATACACCGCTTGCCGCAGCAGTTGACATAAATGCACCGGCCAGACCAACAAACATCGGCACAAGTTTCGGCAGTGATGCAACTGCAATACCAGTCAGAGCAGATGCCAGTATATCGATATTATCAATCACAAGACCAGCACCAGTTGTCACCGCCTCCAACGCTGGCACAATCACATTAAGAAGCGCGGTGCCGAATACAAGCGCAACATCTGCACCGCGCGCAAGGATTACATTCCACCGCTGCGACATGGATTCTGCCATTTTGGCAACAGCCTTTTCTGTGGCCCCGGTTTTATTAGCCATGTCGCCCATAATTTTTGCGAACTTTTCACCGCCCCTACCTGTCAGTGCCATGACCGCGCTTAGGGCCTCACTGGACCCGACCAGTTTAAGGATTTCCTGCTTGCTACCGCCCGTCGCGATGATCAGGTCATTCAGAACGCCGCGAAGCTTATTTCCTTTCAAAGCCGCCTCGCTAAAATTAAGTCCTATACTTTTTGCGAACTTTCCTGACCCGCTGGACGCATCACCGGCCCGAATGATAGCCTCCATCAATGCCTTGATGCCTGTTGCCGCCTCGCTGGTTGATTTACCTTGAGTTGTTATGGCCGAAATCGCCGCCGTTACCTCGTCAAACGATACGCCAAGCTGGGCGGTCAAAGGAACAACCTGACCAAGCGAGTTAGACAGTTCTGCGATGGTTGTTTTGCCGCCCGCCATGCCTGTGAACAGAGCGTCTGATATTTGCTGCGCTGACAGTGCCTCTGCACCATATGCGCCGATTGCAGTTGTCAGAGCGTCCACACCCGTTGCAACGTCAGTAACGCCGCCCAGCGCCAGCTTATTAGCTTGCTCAACAATGGTTGACGCCGCAGCCACATCCTCTGCACCGGCTGAAATCGCCTGATAAAACGCCTTGATCTGACCAGTTGCATTGCCGCCGTATGCCTTCGCAAGGCCGCGCGCCTGATCAGACAGGAATTGCATTTCCTCTGCTGTCCCATTGATCAGAGTTGACGTTTCTGCGAGCGCTGAATTAAACGTGAGCGCCTTGCTGAATGACGCGCTCGCTGTAGCCGCGAGAGCCAAGCCGCCAGCAACCGCCTTAAGGCTGCTGACCATAGACTTAGCCGAGTTCTTCATAGCGCCAGACATTTTACCAGCGCCGCGAACTATGGTTTTTTCAGTCTTTTCGCCCTCGCGCGCAAGCTTTTTCAGCGGGTCAACAGCCTTTTCAAGGCCGCGCGTATCTGCGCCAAGTGTTAGAGTTGCAAAATCAGCCATCGTCATTTCCCCCGCGCAAGCATGGCGCAATTCTAAACGGGTCTGAACCTGCTGACAATTCGTTGCTATAACTACGGCTCATATCAAACAAGGCTTTCTTTTCAAACGGTTCATCAACCGCGTTTGTGGCCTCAGAAAAGGCGTTTATATCGGCCCATGACAAAGGGCTGCCATCCCCAGAAACCATCCCCGACGAAATAAACGCATCCATCAGGTATTTTTCGTGTCCAAGTTCCGGCAGCCCATATCTGCCATCGGTAATGCGCGCCATCCGATTAATACTCTGCCCATCAGGCGTTGAGTGTAAATAACCAAGCTGCGCCGCGAACAACATGAGCCGCCTTATCCGTTTCCCAGAAACGCCTCATGCTTTGCCACGTTATCAATGGCCTGCTTTGCAAATGGATTGTTCGCAAGCTCATATCCATCAGGCGTCAGTGACATGACTGGATATGTCATATCAAGAAACCGGCGAACATCTTCATCTGATCCGGTCAGCTTCTTGCCTTCGATTTCCACATTTTCGAAGTCAACGATAAACGGCACAGCGACGTTGATCATCATCTCATGGGCCTGAGCCATGTTTTTCACTTCATCATCACCGGACGATTTTACAGCCGCCTTTTCGGCCTCGCGCAATTTGCCCTGTGCCTCTCTGGATGCAGCGCCACGGATCAGAAACCTGCTAGCCTTTCCGCCCTCTGAAATTGGATCACCCGAAAATGGGTGCAGTATATCGAACCACACCCCTTTGTCAGAATTTGACCGCTGGTCGAACTTTGAAAAATCAGCCATTAGACATAAAGCTCCGGTGAGTTGATTGCGATCTGGAAAACCATCCCCATGATGCTTTCAGTCGTTGCCTCGGAACGACGCATAGACCCAAGCACGCCGGTAAAGTAAGCCTTGTGACCGTCTGCTAGCTGCAGGTAGAATGACAAGTTTGCATTGGTCCCGTGGTTTGACAGCAGCAGAGCTTGACCAGCGTCACCAGCGCGAACCTGCACAGGCAACTCGATAAAGCCGCCATCCTTGGCACCGAAACGATGGCAAACGCGGCCCTCGCCGAGAACGGACTCGGTAATGTCTGCTGCATTGTCACCGACTTCCGGGCGCGATTTAACACCGCCAACCTGTGTGTAGGTCAGGGCCTCATAACCGGCCTGATCTTCCGTTGCTGGAGCCGCGATAGAGACCCAGAATTTTTCGTCATTGTCAGAAAAGTTTGATGCGCACGGCATAGCATTACTCCTATTAGATGGCCATCAGGCCGTTAAGAAATTCAAGCGTGACATTCTTCCCGTCAACACTCACGTCTGTCACCTTGCCGCGAAACATCCGCGTATTTTCAATTGTGACCATATCGCCGACATTCGGCGCTTTTCCCGCATACGAATATGTCGGGAAATCCTTGCTTGCCTCCAGCTTTCGGCCAGCCTTTCCGCCAGTAATAACTGTCTCTTTTTTGCTGATTTTCATTTGAGTATCTCCATTTTTACAAACCCGCGCTTTACGGCTGAACGGATCATTGCTGTTGACAGCGCGAAGCCACAAATGAACCCAAAACCAAACCACATCACACTGTCCCCATGTAATAAATCGTCACAGGTGTGCGCCAATCCGGCCCGTCCCTGTATCCCTGACCTACGAACGGCTGGCGGATTATCTTCACGCACCCAGCGCCAAAATCCATGCTTGTTCCGATCGGAAATGCTGCGGCTATCTGGTCAGCAAGTTGCAAACCGTTCACAGAATGTTCACCGGCGGGTGTGACAACTGTTGCCTGCGCATATCCGTTGTGCTGCGGCGCATCACCGTACACAGCCTCGCTTAGACGACCTGTGCGCACAATTTCAACGGCGATAAACGTAGGCTGCTGAACTGCATCAACATTTTCCCACACAATAGGAATTGTGGGGTGGACTGCGGCTATCGCGTCACCAAGTGCCTGATATATTTCTGCCTCGATCATGAGCGCACCTCGCGTGCACGTCGTGCCACAAACTCGCTGAACCGTTCAGCGTTTGCCACTACAAAATGACGCCCAGCCTGATTGTATTTCCGGCCCAAACTATCAACACCGGTAAACCCTTGCTCGATCCTGCGCGCGTGTGGTGCTGTCCATGAAAACCGCATGTAATCACCAATGTCATAACCAGCCAAAGCCACCGCATAGCTGCCAGCGCCCTTAACCCCATTGCTGGTGAGCGAGTTGATCAAATCACCAGTATCGACAGGGATTTTACCATCCTGAAAAGTGCCGGTGCGCTTGGAGCTAGGCTGTGGTGTTTGTGCCGCCTCCATAACATCCTGTATGGCGTTCACAGCCACATAGCGCAGGCGCTTCTTGGTCAGTTTCTCAATATCTTTTAGCTGTGCTGCAAACGTCTTCATGCTGCCACCTCCACGCGATAGATTGCAACACACCTGCACCCGATAGAGTGGCCAGCGCCACCAGCAGGGTCATGCGGGTATTTCATGTGTGCCCCATCTGAGAAATCAAACGTCTGCCCAAGATCAATAACCGTCCCGCTCATATCAACGTGGTCTTGGCGCGGCTCCTCTGACAGGTTGTGCTGCCAGCGCACCTTTACGGCCTCCACGCCATCAGCGCCAATTGCCTGCGAGTAAGCCTCGTTACGGCCAGCGGAAAGCGCTGTGTGAGCCTCGTTGCGACCAATAACGCGTCCCCTGTAAGTGATTGTTTTCTGCCGGTTTGCCTCGACCACCTTTTGCAGATCATCGGCCTTCAATCCGCGCCCGTCGTCCATCGCTCTGCGCACGATTTCGTCATACCGTTTATCACGCAATTTCAGGTCAAAATACCCATCGAAATCACCCGTGCGTAGCTTTGAAGCCCAGCGCAGTGATGTTTCAGACTGTGCAGGTGATAGCCCGATATGACCGCCAACACGGATATTGCCGACCTTCTTCCCGACAAGCTCCGTGGCGATTGTTTTTGATGTTCTTCCAGCGTCTATGCCGTGAGTGATAACGACTTTTGCAACCTTAATAATATCGTCTTTCAGCCCTGACACCAGATTTGCTGAGTATTCTGCTGCGAATTTTACGGCGTCGGGGTGCGAACCATCGAATCCAAACACACCCCGAACGCCGCGCGGAAATTGAGCAAGGCCACCCCCAGCCATATAAGCAGCGCGAACCTTTTCCGAAAACGGGAATAGGTTCATGTCCCCAAACATCAGCGCCGCTTGCTCAATATCTCCGCCTTCGATCAGGTCAACCAACAACCCAAAATCAACCTGACCGGAACTTGTTCTGATAGCCTCGATAAATGCTTGAGCGATTTCAGGCTCCAGCTTTCTCACAGCTTTCTCGAAATCTGATTTCTGGGTCATTTCTCCACCTCGATCCGGTAGAGAAAATCAACACCGCCGGGCGACAGAACATCAACCGTCATGATGCGCGGCCACGATCCGGCTTGCGAAATATCAACTGACCCAATGTCGCCGATCATAAACCGGCCACCTTTTTTCGGCGTGCCGCTTATCGCCGACACAAGGTATTCGTTTGTTTCTTCCATTATCAGCGCGCCAGTTTCATCAACCCGCCTGCGCGATGTGCCGATTACGTTTGCCTGAAATGCTGTGAATGTTTCTGCGCCAGCGCCCCAAGGCTTATCTGGCAATGTCGCATGATCTGCAATAACGGCGGCGTATTGCACATCACCAGTTGCCGCAGCCGCTTCAAGAAGCGCCGCGTCAACCTCGTTTGCAATTCCCGCACCAATGCTCATATGCTGTAAACCCCCGCACCACGCGAAGCGTCAAGCGCAGCAGTCATGCACTTACCAAGCAGGCCTTCAATCGCCGACGATTTAGGCACCATGCTGTCGATCCCGCCATCCGATTTGATCGGCGTCCACTCGATAGCGTCAACCTTGGTCAGCAGCTTAACCTCTGAAAGCGTGATTGTTTTTGTCCAGAAATTAGGCGTGACAAGCTCAATAGATGCCGCGATATAAACAGCCTCTGCCACCTCCGGCATGTCAGCATTGCAGGCCGCATTTTGAAAGCGGCCCACATAGTTTATCCGTATGTAGTCCTGCGCGCGCAGCAATGCTTGACCGGCGGCGGTATCAGTCGCGTTCGCCGGTGCATCATCGCCGCGCTGTGACGCATAAATGCGCCATTCTGCAAGACTGCCATAGCTCATTTTTTGCGGCCCTTAGCGATAGTCATTTCCTTTGCCTCAACAGGCTTGGCAGCAACATCCACCTTGCCTGCTAGCCATGCCGGGACCTTGCCTCCATCCACATTGATTGACGAGCCAATCTTGACGGGCTTGCCATCCTGATCAAAAACGCCGCTTTTACAAACAGTGAGCTTCATGTTTTAAAATCCCCATTTTGGTTTGCGGGCGACGTATGTGCCGCCCGCAATTATTTATGCAGAGTGTGCAACGCCGCATTGTCCTTTTGCATCTGCCTTGATCTGCACGGCTGCGATTGCTTGCGTCATAAAGACGTAATCATCATCAGTATTCGCGCGGAACCGTGGCAGTGTTGTAATCGGCATGGCGTTCAGAACCTGAACAACATCACGCCGCTTGACCACTGCAATGATTTCGTTTGCAGGAACAGCGCTCGACCCGACAATTGCGTCTATATCCTCAATCTCAAGCAGACGTTGGGAAATAGTCTTATCGCCTGTCGCCTTGAAATCATTGGTCTGAGCGTAGAACAGATCACCTTTATTCAGGTAAATAGTTGCAGGACCGTCATAGTTTGCATCCATATTCGCCTTAATAGTCGCAGCGATTTCAGTCAGCCAATCCGCGCCTGTTGCGCCATTCAGGGTGACGCCGATTGCCCGCGTGTTGCGGTTAGGATGCGTGCGCAGACCATAAGACGCCTGACCGTTAACGCTGATACCGGCATAACCGTTCAGCGCACCATCTTCCAGAGACTTGGCGACCTTTCGGAACGCATTATCACGCGCGGCCAAATCTATATTGAACCCCTCTGATTCAGCAGCAGCCATTTGACGCCAGCCGAAGCTGAACTTTGAGCGGACAACAGGAACCGGAGTGCCGTGGTAATCCAGCGTTGGCTGATCGGACCGGCCATCGTCGCGACCATCCATCGTAACCGTAGCCGTGCCACTATCAGAAGCCGTCTGATAGTATGACAGTGACTTGCCAATCGGAAGTGTCATTGCCACGCTGTTTGACAGATCGTCAAAGACACCCAAGAGCGGGCGAGCAACAGTGATTACGTCACGGTCCCACTGGCCCCAAACGTCTTTCGGCAGGCTGGTTGCGTTGCCAAGCAGGCCGTTTGCGCCAAGCTCGCGCTGCTTGATATTAAAGGCGCGCCGGTTTGCGATAACCGCTACCGCCTGTTCTTTAGAAAATTTCAGCATTTACGTTTCCCCTTATGCCTAAATCACAGCGGCGGCATATGTCGCCATGCTGATATTTTTTCGATCATCTGCGGCAACAACACCTGCCACGTCCTCGTAAAACCCGACAACATGCTCACCAAGAGCCGCGTTTTTCAAAGTCCCTGCTGTGTCCATCGTTAGCTGTGCGCCGTATGCGTAAGTGCCAGCGGACATCCGCACAGACATCAGGTCATTTGGCCCAACGTCATAGCCGATTGCGGATGCGCCATCTGCTGTTTCTGTTTCAGCGTCCTGACCTGCGAAGTCATTCGAGCCAAGGACAAACAGCTTTTTTGACATGTCAGCCGCCGGAGTGAAAGTCGTGCCATCGAAGTTGACAAACGTGCCTGGCTTGATAGGCACGCGACCACCAACAACACCAGTTACGGCGCGCATGTTCTGGTTTTGATCAATCAGATTTCCCATTACTTCGCCTCCTCAATTGCGGAGTTCATGTCGTAACCGGCAAATTCATCATCTGAATCATCGGCATTGACCAATGCGGCCTTTGCTGATTTCGATCCGGCCAGTTCTTTCAGCGCGTTCAGGGTCAGACCCTTTGCGGCTTCCTCTGACAGGACGTTTGCGGCGACAACCTTGTTAACAAGGGCCTCCTTTTCAGCGGCCTCTGCGGCATCTGCTTGCTCTTTCAAGTTGGTGAAATGGTTCATGACAGGCTCCATTGCCTCCTTTACCGCGTCACCGACACCAGACAGTGATTCATTCACCGCCTCCAGCTTTTCGGACAGCGTATCGACGCGGGCCTCAAGCTCTTTCAACTGTTCATTGCTCATATATTGATCCCCAATTTGAGTTTTATCAGCCACTCCGAACAGTTCCAGAATAGCCTTTTTCATGCGCTCCAAGGCTGGTGCCTTTTCACGCTTAACCAGCGCCCGCTCCAAAGCCTCAACGGCCCAATCCAATTCCGCATCGGCGCTATCCAGCGCGGAATTGATAACTTTCACTTTTTCCTTGCCACCATCAGCGTTGACAAACATGCCGACGCCCTGCCATGGCGTTGCAGCGCCTTCCTCGTTCAAAAGGATTGCGTCGTGGTCAAACAGGATTCCGGTAGCCACGCTGTCAACGCCGTCCTCGCTACTGTCAGCCAGATCAGCCCATAGGCCGGTTGATGTGTGGATCGGCTCTCCGCGCTCGATGGCAAGAAGTGTCTTGCGACCTCCATCTGTTGCCTCTGCTACTTTTACGTCGATCACCTTGTCCAAGAATACACGACCATCACGGCGCTTCACATTCTCGTTCCATGCGCCAATATAGTTTGTATTGATGGCCTCTGGATCGAGCGCTGAAACGAAAGCGCCGTCAATCATCGGGTGCCCAAGTGGCGCAGGAGTTTTTTCGAGAGAGTGATACGACGCCGCAATAACATCGGCTGGATATTTTATGCCGTTCATCACCACATCATCCGGCAAAGTGGCAGACGGAACGATTATCACGTCGCGGCCATTGCGCGTTTCTTTCCGCGCCGCCGATACATTCGCCAGAGATTTTACGTTGACCCGAACCTTGTTCATTCATCCACCCCGAATGTTTTTCTGATTTCTTCAACTGTGAACGGCGGCTCTCCGAACTGGTATCCGCGCGCATTTATTTCAGCCATTGCCTTTGATTGCTTCATCTTTGTATCTGCGCCGCTATCTGTCAGACTGTCCCACTGGATAGCTACGACATCAGCCGCAAAAACTCCGAATTTTGTGAGACGATCTGCCAGAGCAAGCAGCATTGGCGATAGGTTGTTTTCGCGGCGCGACTCAATCGTCTGCGCCCACTCGCGCGCGTCCTCTGTGCTGGCCCGCTCACCTGTTTGCGATCCAAATAGTATTTTCATCGGAATTGAGACGGATGCAGCGAACGCCTGCGAGCATATGTTGTAAAACTCTTTCGGGTTTGGAAGAGTGATGCTGACCGTGCTCGCGGTCATGCCGTCCAGCATAAGCAGCTTGTCAAACCCTTTCTGCCAGTCCTCGACTTTATCGCTCATCTTTTTTGCAAGCTCGTCTACAGGTATACCGGCCAGATCGGCCATGACCTGAATATTTGCATCCTTGTCAAGTTCAAGGACAGGACCACCCTTTGCGTTGCGCCAGAACCCCTCACCGCCTGCGCCAGATATTTTCTGCATGTTCAGCAAGTCATTATAGCCAGCCTCAAGCATTGGGCGTGCGCTCTTGCTGCCTGTCTCACTGACGATCATAATGCGGTCAGGATGGACATCAACAATCTGGCCGGCATAGTCATTAGCCGCATCTGCAAGGCTTACCTGATACATTGTAGGCGCGCCGTAATCATCTGCGGCCTTGTCTTTGACGCGCGCCTTGACATCGATCTTGTCGCGCCATACCGGGACAATGTCCACAAGCGCCTCAATACCCATGACGCCTTCAACCTGCTCCGACAGGTCTTTCCCGTCAGCAATCCGCAGTATTACAGCGCAGTATCCGCCAATAAGTGACCGCGTGTCAGCCTCATTGATCCGCGCCCATAGCCTGTTTTTCGAGAAATGATCAGAAATACCTGTTTCAGCAGGCGAAAGAGGTGACGCGAAATCTTGTGTCAGCCTGAACTTTGGCGGTGTGGACCACGACTTTGAAACTATTTTAGAGATTGCAGCATTAGCTACTGCATGCCGCTCGTAAATCTCACGCAAATTCTTGGTGGTGATTTTAGTCGGGTATCCGAAGTCAGCATAGATGTTATGCTTACGGTCGCCGCTAACCCATTTTGCAAGGCCGTTTAAGCGGCGCAAATCAAAACCCACTTACAGGCCCCCACCAGTAATCATCCCCATATGTTTCTTTCCATAAGCTAAATCTGTTAGTGCGTCAATAGTAGGGTCGACCTGATCATCGTGCTTTGCGTGCGGAAACGCACTGAACTCGTGCAGATAGTCAGATAACCACGGAGCGGATGATGGTATTAGGACGCGGCCAGATTGTAGTATTGCGGCGACGTCATGGGCGCGTGTAACCTTGTCCTTGTTGCGCTGGATCGGTAGGACAGTTACACCATCACGCCGCAATGTCTGGATAAGGCCTGTTCCACTTGCTTTGTCCTCGATCTTCATTGACCGCAGAATGCCCATACTTGCAACGGCACGATGCTTGCTCCAAAACGCGCGCGCCTGCGCCAAAAGCTCTGGGGCTTCCCACTTTCCCCTGATCTGGTCCAGTAGCACGGCCTTTCCTTCGGCGCTCTCGCCCCAGCACTGGAAAACGCTGTAATCGTTCGCCTCGCCTGTTTTCATCGCCGTATCGGCATAGATTGTCCGGTGCTTTATCATCGGAGCGGTGTCGTAATACCCCCACCATTCATCCTTGAAAATCCCACCGCCAGCAGGTGAAGGCGTCTGCATGTATTGTCCGGAAAAAACATACTGGTTTGCCTCGCGCATCCTGTGCAGGTTGTTGATCGGGAATTGTTCCGGCCAGAATGAACCACCATCATCCGTGATTGCTGGGATATTGAGGTGATACCACTCCTCACCACTGCCGCCATCCAGAAGCCAGCCTGATAGGTCTATCTCGTTCAGGCGCTGCATGATTATGATTATAGGCGTTTCCGGGCTGTTAACCCGGCTGCTTATTGTGTTTTGATACCAGTCTGCAACACCTTGCAGAGCCAGCTTTGAATTTCCCTCGTCAGCCTTGTGCGGATCGTCGATTATGACAGCACCGCCGAACCCGTCGCCCATTGAGCCAGCGCCATAACCTGTTATAGCGCCGCCGGACCCAGCCGCGTAAACTATTCCTCCTTGTTGCGTCCTGAATTCATCCTTGGCGCGCGAATCCTGCGCAAGACGGATATGTGGGAATATTTCCCGGTAAATGTCTGACCCGATAATGGACCGCGCCTCATATGTGTTTGATGATGCAAGGCGCTTGGAATAGCTTGAGTGGATGAATTGAGCCTTTGGGAATAGCCCCATAGACCACCCCATGAAGCTTTTCACGGCCAGTTCCGTCTTCCCTGACCTTGGCGGCATGTTGATTATCAGGCGTGTTATGTCGCCAAGCACAACACGCTCAAGTGTGTCTGCAATGTCAATGTGGTGCCTGTTTATTTTAAACTCTGAACCAGTCCGCGATTTGAATGTCGTAGCTGTGAAATCAAGAAGCCCTGATTTGCAATCGGCTATCTGTTCAGGTGTCAGGTTCATGCTTGCGCCGGAGTGCGTCCATTACCGCATCAGTCATTTGCGCCGGTGACATAGAGCGATCAGAGCTTGATAGGTCAACCTTGTCTTTCATCAAGCCATGCAGCTTGGCTTTAGCAATCGTTGCCGAGTTCATCGCCGCTGCTTGCTCGATTGTTTTGGCGAACACCCTGTTTTCGTCAAGCTCTGCCGTGATTGTCTCTATCGTCACAACTGCCTTTTCAGCAAGCGCATCATCAACCATAGACCGGAGATATTCAAACCTCTGTTTGACGTGCGGCTTGGCCATTACCTTTGACGCCGCGCGTGACGCCTGCATGCGCTTATCGCCACCAACAACCCTGCCTTTTCCATAAGCGTCCCAATAAGCATCTATTTGTGTCTGGAACCTAGCGGACAGAACATTGTTGACGAACCTTTCTTCCTTCGGCGAAAGGCCGTATTTGTTTCTTCCCATAACTCCCCCAATAGAATACATCGCACGCATTATATGCTTATTGCGTAGTATTTTCAACGGCGATAATGTTGCTGATGGTTTGAGTTGCGGCTGGACCACGATTTCTGAAATGCTACAATTGAATTAAGTAACTGAAATTCTTTGCGCTACGCATTTTTTACCTTCTTTATGCCAATCTTGTCACCGGCAACAGATGTTATGCCGCGATCGATACAGCGCTTTGCAAAATGTGTTTTATGTTTCATCGTCTGCACCCCAAGGATGCTCTGGATATGGCAACCATGCGATAGGTATTTCCTTTGACCCAAAGAATTCCCAGCGACCGATTGCGATATCATCATCCTCTGGAATCCATCTTGTTTTCGTTACAGTTTTCCCGTCCTTGCTGCATGCGATAATCTTAACTGGATGGTGCTTCATTGTTGCGAATTTTCCTGACCCATATTTGACTAACTCACCTTTCGGCGCTTCCTCTATATTGTAGTTCCATTCATATTTACTCATGGCATTTTCTCCTCATAAGTTTCGCAAGATTTTTTATGTGGATCACGCGCACCCGCAATTCCTGGTCTCGGCTCATGCGCAGGATATCGCCAGCGTGTTTCTTCGCAAGCGCGTCAACCTCGTCCACAGTCACGCACTGGCGCAGGCGATCGATGATGCTGTTCGGGTCTGTCATATGACTACAATCTCTTTTCGATCAGACGCGATAGCCATTCCCGCCCTGATGATGTTATGTAAACCGTCCACTGGTTATATTTGCTTCGCGCGTCCTTTTCCCGGACCACATATCCCCAGCCGATCATGCGTTCTATGTATCCAGTAAGAGACGCATACGGGACCTCTGACAGACAGACAAGTTCCTTGTATGTTTTTGGGCTTTGTGCGAGCGATGATAAAATCCTGCGCCTGCGCTCGTCACCTGCTTCAAGTGACTTGTTCCCGCGCCGACCGAAACCCTCTCTAACATTTGGCCTCTTACCCGCTGGCGGAACGGCCCACATAGCCTTACATAAATCAGCCTCCAACTTTGGCCCGAGCTTTGCCGCTTTGAACGCGACAGGTAGCCATTCAGGCTTCGATTCACTTTGCTGCATCTTTTCTCCTTTCATCTGCGCGCTTGATCAGCTTGTATCGCGCAAAGCGCTTCTTACCGCGCTCAACCATTGTTGTATGGATCGTGTGACCATCCAGTTTAAGGTCATATATGCGCGCTCCGAGGCGGAAACACCCGAACAGTTTAAGAGCGTCAATCGGCGTTAGTTGGTGCCCAGCGCTTAGATGCTCTAGAATGTCTTATTTCTGCGACATTTCTACTTTTCGTCCGATCCATCAACGAACAAATCATAATTTGAAGCCTTTTCATAACCTGTATTTTCAATGAACAAATCCGGCTGTGAATATGCCTCCTCTACACGCTTGCACGCTATATCAAAATAGTCCTCATCAATCTCTATTCCGATTCCGCGCCTTCCCATTTGCGCGCAGGCGACAAGAGTCGTTCCGCTGCCCATGAACGGGTCAAGTATTACATGCCCATATCTTGTATGATTACTTATGAACGACTTAACCATTTTGATTGGTTTTTCATTTGGGTGACTCCTTTTTTTTGGAGGCATTTCGCTATATATATTTCTTGCTGCTGGCATGTCTTCATTCCACAGCAATTTTCCGCCTGAAATGTGCGCTATCATTATCATTTCGTGCTGCCTCCTATATCTCCATCCAAGACCAGGATTCTTTTTGTCCCAGATTACAGAGTGAAAAAACTTAAGGCCGCACTCGTCCATCCTGTTTGCGACATACGCAAATGTTGGCTTTGGCCCTCCGCCTCCGCAGCAGCAGCAGCAGCAGCAGCACTCGTCCTTAAGGACAGAAACCGCTCTGGAAAGCATCCCGTCTAAAACATTTCTGAAACCATCTTGATCATCATTCATAATAGGCTTTGATTCTATGCCCCTTGCTTTATTCAATGATGAATTAAAGTCTCCATTGTGATTATCATTGCCGTATGGTGGGTCCGTCCACAACATATCTACACTTGATTCTTCTATATCGTCCATTACGCTCAAACAGTCACCAAGATATAACGTGCAATCACCAATAACGACCTTCTTTTTATATTTATCCATTTTCGATCCACCTGAATATTCTACGCAAGGTAAAGCTCCTTACAGTAGACGATACGAAGAACACAGCTGTTATATGCGCAGACTCGACAGCATTAAACCCAAGCCAAATCAGAGTTATGTAATACGACACTAACAACCCAGCAGCCGCATTTGCTATCGCCTCCACAATATCAATCCGAATCACTAAAACCCCATCCCGTAGCCGATGAACAGCAAGCCATAGATTGTGCCTAACAGTGACGCGCAGGCGATAAAGTCAGCGATGATGTGTTTCATTCTGTCGCCTCGATATCATCCACATTCTTCTTCACAGCCTCGAACTCTACCACAACCACATACGGGTTTTTGTCATATTCAAACCCTCTGGCAGCATTGATCCCGTCCCATAGCGTGCGAAATGCATCCTGTTGGGTGGCATAAAATTCTG
>Ga0256840_1001836_pt1 | contig 19262 bp, 16 predicted proteins | sample 355202metaG_FD_185969 | JGI IMG/M metagenome (GOLD analysis project Ga0256840, IMG submission 185969) | Hydrothermal vent microbial communities from Mid Atlantic Ridge, Atlantic Ocean - 355-202 | ecosystem: Environmental > Aquatic > Marine > Hydrothermal vents | place: Atlantic Ocean: Mid...
ATAAAATGACTATTGAAATACGTGTACCACAATTACCAGAATCAGTCAGCGATGCCACTATTGCCGCTTGGGTAATCAAAGAAGGGGACAGCGTTAATGAAGAAGAAAACTTACTAGAACTAGAAACCGATAAAGTGGTTTTAGAAGTACCTGCACCTGCAACAGGTGTGCTGACTAAAATCATTGCAGAAGAGGGCACGACGGTTTATTCAGGTGATGTGATTGGCATACTTGAAGAGGGTGAAGCAACAGCTTCTAAAGCTGAAGATAAAGCCGAAGCCACGACAGAAGGCAATGCCAGCCCATCGGTGAGAAAGCTAATGGCAGAAAATAGCCTAAGCGAATCTCAAATAACAGGCACAGGTAAAAATGGTCGCATTTTAAAAGAAGATGTAGAAAAGGCACTGCAAACAACGACTGCTGTAGCAACAGCCTCAGCACCATCAAAACCTACACCAGCTCCTACACCAAGCCCACAAACATCAAGCGATACTGAAGGTAGAGAAGAGCGCCGAGTACCGATGACAAGATTGCGCGCGCGCATCGCAGAACGTTTGTTAGAAGCTCAAAGCACAGCGGCAATACTCACAACCTTTAACGAAGTTGATTTAAGCGAAGTTGCGCGTTTACGTCGTAAATATCAAGACCGTTTCCAAAAATCTCATGATATTAAACTTGGCTTTATGTCCTTTTTTATCAAAGCAGCAACAGAAGCTTTAAAACGCTACCCCGAGGTTAATGCACGCATAGACGGCAACGACATAATCTACCAAGGTTATTACGATATCGGCGTAGCCGTATCATCAGAGCGTGGTTTAGTCGTGCCGATTATTCGTAACACCGATAGCATGGGCAACGCAGATATAGAAAAAGCCATTAGAGACTACGCAACACGTGCACGTAGCGGACATTTAGAGCTTAGTGAGCTAACAGGCGGAACATTCTCAATCACTAATGGGGGAATATTCGGCTCAATGTTATCAACGCCAATTATCAACCCACCACAAAGCGCGATTTTAGGTATGCATAATATTCAAGATCGCCCCGTAGCGGTAGATGGTGAAGTAGTGATTCGCCCAATGATGTATTTAGCATTATCGTATGATCATCGTTTGATTGATGGGCAGGCGGCGGTGAGTTTCTTAGTAAAAATGAAGGAATTATTGGAAGATCCTGCTAGTTTATTCCTTGAATTGTAGATAAAAACATACAAATCGTCGAAAAAGAGGGGGGGTGGTCTTAAAAATACCGTATTTTTAAGACCACCCCCCCTCTTTTTCGTTGATTTGTATTTTAAACAGGCTGTTTGAATAATTGTGTTTAGCACAATTATAGTATTATTTTCATTAGCCCCCTTATATATGATTAGTTTTATTTTTTGTACAACTTAACTTGATCATACTTGATTTTGTTAGATTTACAGGGCGTTATTCTTCAACGGTATCAACTTCTAAGGCTAAGTTAATGGGAGACTAATGGATACAGATAGACCTCCATATTTTGATGATGAAAAATCAATTTTACCAGAATATAGTTCTACAATATCTTTAACAATTGATAAGCCAAGGCCCGTACCTGCGGTAGACTCATCAACTCTAACACCTCGTTGTGTTAAAGATGAAAGTTGCTTTTCATCGCAACCAGAACCATCATCCTCTATTTTAATTATGATTGAGTTATCTTTATAAATTTCGCAATAAACTTTCTCAGAAGACCATTTGCAAGCATTGTCTAAAAGGTTGCCCAAAAGCTCCATCATGTCATTACGGTCAGCTGCAAACTTAATATCTGATGCAATGCTATATTGAATACTTAGTGCCTTATCATGGTAAACACGCTCTAAAACATTAACTAATCCAGGCAGTTCTTTATGAGGAGAAAATAGTTGGCCGGTAACATACGAACCCACTAATCTAGCTCTTTTTAACTCGCTTTCCATGAGTTGATTAATCTGTTGGGTATTGAAGAGTAATTCATCACGTACTGCTTGGGGGAGTTTTATGTCTTCTGATTCAGCTAATTGCATAAGCAGGTTTAAGGGGTGCTTCAAACTATGTGCCAGATTTCCTGTTGAATTTCGTGAGCGTTTTAATTGTTTCGCTAACTGTTGTAATAAGTGATTAACTTCATTAACCAGTGGGTGTATTTCACTCGGTACCTGTTTGGAAAGGTTTTTAATTTTTCCAGTCGATAATGCCTTAAGCTCTTGTTTTATTACCGCGAGTGAACGTAATGATCGCTGTACAATTAAACCTTGAATTATTAATAAGAACATTAGAATTGCGATAGCCGCCAGTGCAAAATACAAGTTAAAAGTACGCATTGCAGATAATAGGGCATTTGTATTTTCTGCCATTGCAATTGTAATGGTTTTATTAAAACGCTTAAAACGAGAAGTCCATTGTAAAAGGTGCTGTCCATCAGGACCTTCGACATTGTTTATAATAGTTTCTCCTGTTTGTACCTCTGGCACTTTTAGTGATAGATCCCAAAGAGATGGTGAACGTAGTTGCTGATCATCACTAGTGCTAATGAGATAGTAATGACCAGAATAAACCTGTTGGTATATAAGCCCTAGTTGTGAGTTTTTAAAACTGAGTTCACCTTTAGCTGATTGCTGTAAGCTGGCGAGAAGGGCTTGTCCATCATGCTCTAAACGTGTAAGCATCATTTTATTAAAGATATGATTGATGCTGGTGTTTACTAGGAGCCACATTAGGAGTGTAAGAAGAAACAGGCTTATTGCTAAACCAAAGTGAAGTCGGTTTTGTAATGACTTCATTCTTCGTTCTCAGGAAACACATATCCTTGATGACGACGAGTCTGCAAAATATTCTTGCCCAGTTTATTGCGTAAGCGCTTCACATAAACTTCGATCACATTTCCATCACGCTCTGTATCACCTTCATAAATATGTTCAATTAAACGACTTTTAGATAAAACCACGTCTGGGTTTATCATAAAGTAACGTAATAATCGAAACTCAATATTGGTTAAGGTGTGTTCGGTATTATCAGAAGTCGACACTATCTGTCGCTCATCATCCAGATGGATACCTGATAAGCTTAATCCTGAAGATGCTTCTCCATGACTTCGACGAATTAAAGCATTTGCCCGTGCAAGTAGTTCTGGCATATGAAAAGGTTTGCCGACATAGTCATCAGCTCCCATTTTAAGCCCGTCAACTCGCTCGCTCCAATCATTTCTAGCAGTTAGAACTAATATTGGTGTTTTGTTACCTTTTTGTCGCCAATTTTTTAAGACTTCTAAGCCTGTGCGCTGAGGTAAACCAAGATCAAGAATAATTAATTCATAGGGCTCTTCATCTCCTTTGAATTCACCATCAACACCATTGTTCGCAATATCTACGACATAGTTTAATTTGTGAAATGCTGATTTTACCTGTATTGCTAATTTTGAATTATCTTCAACTAGAAGTACTCGCATTAGTCTTGCTCCACGTCAAGAATTGTTCCCGTTGCTGCATTGATTTTTATTTCCCAGACAATACCTTTTTTATCAAGTACTTCAATTTCATAAATGAATTGATTATCTTCATGCTCAAGCTCTACTTCTAAAATTCGTCCCGTAATTTGTTTACGGCTAATCTCTAGAATTTTTTCTAGCGGTAGAATGTCTCCAGAACGTAATAATCTGTAAGCATCATTATGATCATCATCAGCAAAGCTTTGGTTGCTGATGATGAGGAAAATGAACCCTAATAATACTAATCGTCCCATTTACCAAAACCTGGGATGCGAACATCATCATCTTCATATGAGCCGGTTTCGGCATTAACATGACAAGCTGCACATTTACTAAAAGAACCCAACTTAGGATTATTTTGAACTAATCGTCGTGGTATTTCGTCATGTTTGCGAATGAAATATGGCGTATCGGTAATTCGAAGTGGAGTACTATTGTTTCTTAATGAATTCATAATACGTCTTGAGCGTTTGTAGTTAGAATCATCGGCTGAGTTTTTTACCAAGTATTTTGTTAGTATCGTTTGAGTTTCTTTATCTAACTCTGCATTTTCATCAAAGTGATCTTCAAGATTATTCATCATTTTATTCCAAGAGCGTGAAGGTAATAGCCCTGGCTGATAGGCAAAGTGGCAACTACCACATTCTTCTTTGTATAGTGCATTTTTAACAGGTGCTACCCCAACTTTTTTCCCAAAGTAGCGATTATAAGAATGTTTTTCTCGATCTTTTTTTTCATATCTATCATCATCACCATAAACAAGGTTTGCTGATAATAGTAGCCCAATTATACTTGTTGTTGTAATAATTACTTTCAGTTTCTTCATGACTTTCACCTTTGTATATTTGCGGTTGTTTTAAAACTTATTCAATTTTAATCTTGTCTATTGCTTAATTAAGTAAGCAAGTATATCTGCCTGTTCTTGAGCACTACATTCTCTGCCAATTGTCCATTTACAGTTGCGCTTAAACCATTTTTTTATTTTTTTGACCTTCGTATATCTTTTTTTATTGATACTGAGAGCCATGGGTTCAATTAACTTTCCTGTTTTAATGTGTTTTCCAGTTTTCTTCAAACTGTCTGCATGGCAAGTCGTGCAACTACGTAACTTTCCTGTTTTTGTATTTTTAAACTTCTTCTCCCAAAGTTCCTTTCCTTTTATCTCACTAATATTAGTGACCCCACTTTGTTTATATTCACTAAACATATTGTCAACAGCATTGGCTGATACAGCCTGACTGCTTAATAAAAATAGGACAGGGATTATTATTTTAGCTTTCATTGAAACACCTCCTAGTGCTCATGGTTTTTAATATCTTGTTTGTACCCAGAAATCATGCTTTTAACGAGGTTCTCTTTATGTTGAAAGCTGGCTATAGCCACTCCAATCACGTGTAGAACAACTAAAAACAAAGTGAAATTTGCAAAAAAAACATGTAATTCTTCAAATATATTAGCCATAGGTTCGCTAACGCTAAAAGCTATATTTGCTAATGGACCTGAAAATTCCGATACACCATAAGTTAGCAATCCAAATAACAAGGTCATAGAGAGGCTAATTAATAGTGCAATTACCATGGCTCCACCAGCTGGGTTATGTCCTAAATAATGCTTAGCTTTTAATTGCAATACATCTTTAAAATACTTAATTATTTCATTTGGTTTTACTACAAAGCTACTAAAGCGAGCATAATGGCTTCCAATAAATCCCCATACAAAGCGTAATAGGATCAGAACTATCATGGTGTAACCTGTATAAAGATGAATTGTAGGAAAATCATCTTCTGTAAGGTAAGCAGTGGAAAATGCAAGCAAAAGGCTCCAGTGGAATATTCTGATAAAAATATCCCAGATTTTTGTATGTTGAGTCCTAATGTTGTTCACCTACTATCTTGTATCTATAAGCACACCTTACAGATAGCAATTGAAATCAAACTGAAATCTAGCGTATTTTTTTATAAAGATTTAATAATTATGATTTAAGTGTCTACAAGGGGGACTTTCCGACTCAAATAGTTGAGTGTGAATGCTTTGAGAATGCTTCGAATAGGTGGTAAAAACATTGTGTATCATGCTCAATTTATTCAGTATTTTTTTTAAGTATTATTCCAAATCGGAATAGAGAGAAACGTAGCAATCGTTTCTGCATCCTGTAGCAAACTAGACTTATCACCATGGTCTAACAGATTGTAGCGAGCAGCATCTTTATCGATGATATTTAGTTCCCATGAGGTGTAACTTCCGTTTTTTCCCGATATATGTTCAGCGATTATTTGTAGTGCGACTAAATCATCGAGTGGACTGGCATCTATTAATTTACGCAATGCTTGTTCACCTTGAGGGTTTTTCGTTCCCGCCCAAAACCAACCTAGTCTTTTATCAAGATAGCGTGGCCTTGGAAAGAACATCATAGCGATACCAATGGCAACAAAAGCTAAGCAAGCAAATAGTGGGAATAACAGCGACCATTCTAATCCTTGATCTCTGTAATCCATATAACCCATGACACCAGGAATAAATAAACCCATAGCGATAAAAAATCCTGCAAACAACTTCATGCCTGAAGAAGACTTAATAACTATTCGATAATCGCTAATTTCATGTAAACCACTGGATTTAAAATTTGATCCTCCGCCAGAAAGTGGAGTCCAATCAACTTCTATGGCTAAGTCTTTTAAAGCATCATTGTGTTTAGGGTTTCTTTCACTACTTTGAATTCCACGGGTTTTTTCTGATTCGGCGTAGAAGTCTTTGTGCTCAATATGATGACTTTTTCTTGTGGTATTGTTTAATTGCGTGTTCTGTTGGCTTTTGAGGTTTTCACGGCGAGTTGTTAACTTTAACAATTGAGCTAAAATAATGAGAGGAATGCTAATTGGTAGTAAAATCCAACTATAGTTTAGAAATAATTCCCCATAGGGAGGCATAAGAATTTCTAGCACGTGCTTATCCAGTACTTTTCCTATCATCCATAGAAAGAAGAGATTAGCACCAAGAATTTGTAAGAATATTGACATAATGGACTTTTTTTACCCCAGTTTAATGGAATGGCTATGAATGAGATCTGAATGGTAAATTCATATTGGATTGTTGATCGACTCTTCATTCAAAACGGGTTTCAATAAGATTAAAACTAAGGAACAATTATGATAAACGCCCCTGAGACACCTTATCTAATAAAACCTAATTCAGGTTTTAAGGTTAATCAAGCTGTCACTATCCCCACAGAAGGTATTGGCTTGAATAAATCACTCTTAAAAAAAGAGCTAAAAAAGCTACGCAAAGAAATAGGCGAGTTGCAGCACCGCTTATTTGCAGAAGACAAAAACGCTTTGTTATTGGTATTTCAAGCAATGGATGCAGCGGGTAAAGACAGCACCATCCGCGCGGTATTAAGTGGGGTAAATCCTGCGGGTTGTCATGTTTCATCATTTAAAAAGCCATCGGCTGAAGAGCTAGACCATGATTATCTCTGGCGTAGCGCCATCCGCCTACCTGAGCGCGGGCGCATCGGCGTGTTTAACCGCAGTTATTATGAAGAGACTTTGGTGGTGCGCGTTCATCCTAACTATTTAAACTATCAGCGTTTGGTTGATTTGCCTGATACATTGAGTGAGAAAAGTTTAAAATCATTTTGGGGAGAGCGTTTTGAATCCATCAACGATCATGAAAAACATCTCACACGAAACGGAACAGTGATCATCAAATTTTGGCTAAACGTCTCCAAAGATGAACAGAAAAAACGTTTTCTATCGCGATTAAATGAGCCAGAAAAATATTGGAAGTTTGACTCTGGCGATCTAAAAGAACGCGCCTTATGGGATGACTATATGCACGCATACGAACAAATGCTCAATGCAACATCAACCAATCATGCACCGTGGTATGCAATCCCTGCTGATAATAAACTGTTTATGCGCGTGGAAGTGGCAAGAACGATAGTGGCAACATTGAAAGCTATGAACCCGCAATTCCCTGATGTTGATAAAGATGAATTAGCAAAGTTTAATGAAATGCGTGGGCTGTTAAATCATGAGTAAAATATTGAATATCACAAATGGTGATTGTGCTGTAGATATAATGAAACAAGCAGGAATATCAGGTGATTTTTTACCTTGGCGTGATGTGTTGCATGATGGACCTGTTATATCTAATTTCCCCTTAGAAGCACTTTCAGAATTACGCGCAAAGTTCATCTCTAATCGCGGTTGGGGAGAGTTTGATATTATCAAGAAAGATTTTGTTGATAGAAATAATAAGCTCAAATCTTATCAGGATTACGATAAGGTGATTTTGTGGTTTGAGCATGACCTTTATGATCAGCTACAAATTATTCAAATCCTAGGTTGGTTTTATCACAATGGCTCTGATGGTGATGTATTAAGCATGATTTGCACAGAAAACTATCTTGGCATGATCAGCCCTGATGAAGTGAAAAATCTGATGCAATATGAGTTACCTGTTACACGAGAACAACTCGCACTAGCCAGTAAAGTATGGCAGGCATTTGGCTCTCCTGATGCAGAGGATTGGGTATCATTATTAGACGACGATACCACTGCATTACCTTTTCTTGCTGCTGCCATTCTTAGGCAGCTAGAGGAATACCCTGATTGCACAACAGGCTTATCACGTACAGCTTTTCATGCGCTAAAGATTTTTTCACAAGGTGGAAATCGTTGCGGAAAAGTATTTGCTTCTTATATTGAAACAGAGGAGCGAAGATTTTTAGGTGATTCCAGTTTTTGGATTATTCTGGAGGAAATGGCGCAAGCTAAGCCGCCTTTGATTTCACCTAAAGATGGCAGTGTTTGGAAATGCTCTATTAAATCAACTGATGAATTTATTATTACCAAAACAGGTGAGGATGTTTTAGAAGGTAGAGCAAGCCTGCTTGATTATTATGATATTAATCGCTGGATTGGTGGTACTAACTTAAACAAGGATTATCTTTGGTGTTGGGATAGTGTAAATAAACGTTTGCTGATGAAGCAATAATATGTGAGATATATCGCCTTACTGGCGAATGCCAGTATCCATCTATGAGCAATAACCATCGCTAACATGGATTACGGCATTCACCGTAATGATGACGTGTGTTTTATTCAGTTATTCACCATTTTACAAAAACAATATACAAACTTTTGCACTGACCCATCAGGGGTTAGGTGATCTTCTTGTCCATGTTCTATCAGCTTAAATTGTGCGCCGAATTCATTGTGTAATGTATCGTGGTTATAACGAACAATGGGTAAGCCACTGCATTTAAGAGGTCCATCGGGTCCAAAAGTTGAGATGATGACTTTGCCGTTTGGTTTAAGCGCATGGCAAACTTGTTTGACATAGCGGTTTCTATCTTCTTCATTGGTTAAAAAATGAAAAACAGCGCGGTCGTGCCAAACATCGTAATGGTGTCTGGGTAATTTTTCCTCTAAAACATTGTCATTGCGCCATACGATATTTGTCTGATCTTCACCGAGTCGCTCTTGTGTGATTGCCAAGGCTTCGGATGAAATATCTAATACTTCGAGGTTTTTATAGCCTGCTAATAATAGGTCATCAACTAGGGGAGATGCACCAGCGCCTACGTCAATAATATGCGCATTTTTATCACTTTCATTCTGCTGAATAATACGCAGTGAGGTATCAGCATGTTCTTGAAACCAGCTGACTTTATTTGAGTCTTTTATTGTGTATATTGATTTCCAGTGTGCGTGTGAATCCATTATTTATCCTTGTACTGATGTGTTTAGAAAACATTTAATAAAAACATAGCCAAACTTAGTCCGTAATCATATCATCTAAGTTTATTTGGTCTGTATTCGTTTCAGGGCACCTCATTAGCGCCTCGTATAGTTCATCTTGTTCTAATATGGTGTGTGAACCATCAGCTTTTTGTATATAAGCTGCCCAAGGTACAAATTGACTAGGAGGAAAGTTCTCATTTTCTTCGGGTGAATAATCGATATTCAAGCCTGAAATATAAATAAGGTTTTTACCGTGATAGCTCTCTTCGCGTACGATGCTACGGTAGGCTTTATCAAACTCAAGTTGTACATTAATTTCAGCAGCGCTAAGCATGGGATTACCCGATGTCACGACCCAAGGCATGTATTCGTGAAGGTTGTTTAGCATAAAATTAAAGTCTGATTCGTTACGCTCAAAATGAAACAGGGTAGGTTGTAAATTTTTACCGATTGGCTTTGCTTGAGCGGAAGAAATATTGAATTTTTCTTCTTTGAAAAATTCAATTAATGCATTTGATGCTGGATAAACACGTGAGGTACTGAGTATTTTTATGGGTTTTACATGTTCGCCCGTTTCTTGATCTTGTTCAATCAATGCTTCAAGATTTAAGAATAGCCCTTCATTATAGTCTTGATCGAAAAGTTGTTTGTCGATAGTGATTTGTATTTGACCATCAACCATTTGCAATAAGGTGTTCTGTTGAGCAAACTCATATTCTTCTAAATACCATTCAAGTGTTGCATGAATTTTGCCACAGTTTGATGAGAATTTCTGGTCTTCGGTTTGAAGACGACGGTATATTCCAAAACGTTCTGTTTTTGGGTCAAATCCCACATGACTAGCTTGAATGATAACCATGTCTTTACCGTGACTTGCGTGTGGTGCATGACGACCATGCGCCATAATGCCACCGACTAAACCATGATCGAATGGAAAAGCACCAAAGTGCTTGCTCATTAAAATAATCGGCAAACCCTGACTTTCATCGGAGCAAAAAGCACGCGAAGGAACAATTTTGCCAGCCTCCATGTCTTGTTTGATACAGAAGTTATAAAACTGCGCCATGAATTGATTGTATTCGATGGTGTGATCTTCTATGAGGAAGTCCCCAAGTATAGAGCGTAGTTTTAGGTTTTTGATCATATTTTTTTATCCTTGTAAAAACACAAAACATCGAAAAAGAGAGGGATTGATGTCGTCGACTTAGTGATTGTTTTTCACGCTATTTATCATATCAAATTCTGTGTTTTTGATTTATATAGCGAACTTTTGTTCACGCAAAACTTAGGTCAAGTAGTATTTTCCAGTAGAAAAATGAGTCTGAAATAACCCACTTTTCAGCCGGTATTTTTCTGTTCAGTAATCGTATTAAAAAGTATCTGTCGTTCTTTCTTCGAAATCTCAGCAGCTGCATTATCTGTCATTTACATGACGAATTTGTCGAGTGTTTTAAAGTTTACTTCTTTTTTCAAATAGGGTTTTTTAGTTCAATTTCGGGTAAGGCTTTATTTTCTTGTGTCCAAAAGAGTTCCTTACTGCCTTTTTCGTCAGTATCTATGTCAGTAACAATAATATTAAGACCAATTTTGTCTCCATATTTAGCTATTCTCTTTTTGGGGTAAATTTCAGCCCAAGGAATTGCGATGTTAAGTAAGTATCCTGTATCTGTTTCCATAAAGTGTGTTTGCGTGGTTAGACTATCAGTAGGAGTAAATGTGAAAACCCTTACAGGGTTGTAAGTCTCTTTTTCTAAGTTTTCATCGTTATTTATATTAGCAGTTTCTGTGCTGTTTGGTTTATCAGTACTAGTGTTTTGTGTGCTGTCTAGAGTTAGTACAATCTGGTCACCTTTTTCAATGTCATCGTCAGTTACTGCAAAACTAAAGTAGAGGTGTTTTGAATCCCAGTTGCTTTTCCATGAAGCACTTATATCGCTGGGGTTATTATTTTTTAGGCTCGAAGCAAGTGTGTGTGACTCGTTCATATCCCAAATTTGTTGAGGGCTTTTTGCGTAAGATACATTGATTGGTATGTCTAGCTCTTCGTTCAATGTACTTGATTTTGTGACTTCTTTCTCAGGGTGTAATTTTCTATTGAGATAACGCAGGAGTGAATCATATTTTGGTGCTTCTGAACGCGGTTGACGAATGTGTTCCTTAATCCCCCAACTGCCGTACCAACTGTAAATACGAGGCGCACTGAATGCGACAAATAACTTGCCACCGGCACGATCCCATTCGCGCATAAGTTCATCATAAATAATGCCCATGCGAGGATCACGATTTGCGGCGTAGAGTAGGGGGTTTGGGCTTTCATCTACTTTGCGAGTATTCCAATCAACGAGGTGTTGCCCGCCTTCGTAAGCGATTAAATCAACACCAAATGAGGTGGCTACTTTCTCTTGCTTTTTGATATAAGAAATTATTGAATCCATGCCCCATTTTGATTTTTTATCTTTCATGGCCTTAAATACTTGGGCAACCGTGTCGAGCTTACGTAAGACCTTTGGATGGGCTGAAACATAAGGGCCGATAGCAATGGCATCGGTTTGTTTATAGGCATCTTCAAAGGCAAGAACTTGGCTCGACATATTTTGATTACTCGCCCAGCTACCCATGGTGCGAATGAGTTGTTGATGTCCGCCAAAAACATTCTCCCATATTTTAAAAACCTCGATACTACGGCGTGAGTACCATTTGTAACCTGCGGGTGATTTACTCTCGTCTAATCCTGCTTTCATACCTTGTTCAATGGCGTAATCATGATGAATGAAAATAGGGTTCCAAACTTCGTTGCTGTATTCAATATAGACTTTTAGCTTGGGGTCGAGGTTAGCCTTCACATATTCTGCAAACTTTTTTACATAATTATCATTTGCCTTATAAGGTAATGAAAACCACGGATCGGCTTTCATGGTGTTTGCTAGTGCAACCATGACTTCTAGAGGCGCGCCACGTGATCCGTATTTGCCACCCCATGAAGCTTTTTCCATTGTGTTTCTGTTGCTCCATGATTCAACAGGGTTACGTGTCATGCCAGACATGTTCATAAAGCGCACAACTTGAAAATCCTTCATGAAGTCTAGATATTCAGGATTAAAATGGAGCGTGTTATAATGATCTTCAAATGATAGATATTTGGTTGCGCCGCACTGCTCTGGCTTTTTTACACGGATGTAAGCTACTCCCTCACAGATACCACCTTCAGGTAGAATACGAATATTACGAATGTAGTTGGCAGGATTGGTTTTTTTAATAAAAAGTGAGGCATTTAAGATGTGGTCTTTGCCTGCTTTGATTTCGATAATATCTTTATTAGGGCGATGCACAATTAAACGTGCATCATTACCGTAAAATATCTCGCCCTCACCATCGTATAACACTGTGAAAAAGCCATCTTCAACCGTATCTTCTGGCAACCTATTTAAAAACTTTGTACCTGCTTGTCCACCATTTAGATTGATAGGCCAACCATTTTTATCATATTCCACGTCCTTGCTGCTACCCCAAGGGATAGTTTCGTTAAATGGAATAGATGATTTGAAGAGATTCAAAAACTGTACGCTAGAAGTGTCTTCTCGAACATCTGCTGTATTTATGCCTAAAATAGAATTGCTTTTAGAAACTCGTTTTAGTTCTTTTGTTTTAGTCTTTGCAGGTGAATTTATAGTTAAAAAATTAGAGTCTGATTTACTTTGTATTACAGACTTAAGTTGTTCAGCCGAGGGTGGTTTTGCCGCGGGCATATTGAAGTTTCTATATTCTTCATAGTAACGGTAACCCCAATTTAAGGCTACAGCGAGTGCAAGACTGAATATAAAAAACAGTAAGATTTTAAGTAGACGCATTTATTTCACAAGGCTGTATAACAAAGAGAATTATGCTGGTAACTCTCTGTTTTATCAAGATAGTTGCTTCGATCTACAAACCTAAAACTAATTGACCAAAGTTACGTGGATTTGACCATGAGTTATTATTTTTGGCATGCCAAGAGAGCTTTCCATCACGTCCATTTCCAGTATCATCGTCATTCACTTGTACATCAATACCAATTGAATTTCCTGCAACAGGTTTTACGCCCAATGTACGCCAAGGTATGGCGGTTTCTAAGCTGTAACCTTTGTTGGTACGCGTCATAGTTTGTTGAATGTCTAGATTTCGTTTATGTGGAGAACTCTTACTTAAATTCACATTTTTATCTTTCCAACGATATATAAAATGGAAATCATTCTTACCATCATACTTATTTGAGCGACTTCCATCAGCATCAATATATAGCTCTATTGAATCATCACCCCACGGATTTTTAGAATCACGTACAAATTTATCATCCACAGTGTCAACGCGTACATAGAGGAACTGATCGTCCCAATGAGTTTGCCATACTGCAGAAAGGTCAACACTTCCGTTGATTTTACCATCAACAATATTGGCTAAACGCATGGCGGCTTTATTCGTCCAAATTCGGCTTTTACCTCTAGCTTTTGTACGGTGTACGGTAGCATCATGGCGCATTTGTGTTTTTTCTACGATTTCTCTTTTCACAGGAGTGGGATTGGTAGATATAGTTGTCTTTTCAGTAATTTTATTATCAGATTCTATTGTAGTAGCAATTTTTGTTGTACTTTTCATTGCCCAGATTGGTAGGTCTCTTGCTATCGATGCCACCGTCACTGTAGGAGGGGTCATTTTAGGAAGTTTATTTTTTATACTTGTAGCCAAAACTGGCGCTATTGGAGTAGTATTTTTTGTTGTAATGAGTGCTTTTTTAGGTGCAATACTTGCAATCACTGTCGGTTTAATAATTGGCTTAGCAGGAATTTTATTGCGGGTTTTAGTTGGCACTAGTGCAAAGACATTGCCTACGGGATTGTGAACAGGTTTTTGTAATCGTGCAAATGTTCGCCCTGAACATGAGCGCCACCAACATGGGTTTTTACGTGAAAACTGCATGATGGCACGATGCTTAGGTGCTTTAGCTGTAGGTTGGGTGATGTATTCTTTTGTTCCCCAGCTGCCATACCACTGATAAGTTCTTGGAGCTGAGAAATTTACAAATAGCTTTCCACCGTTCTTTTTCCAGCCATTAAGAAAATCTGTATACGCCTTTGCCATGCGCCAATCTTTATTGGCTTTGATAAATAAATTTGTAGGATGCTTTTTCACGCTTCTACTTTTCCAATCAACCAAATGTTGCCCACCTTCATAGGCGATCAGATCAACACCAAACTTAGTGGCAAGATCAGCATTTTTCTTTATTTGTTTTAATACTTCAGGGATAGAGCGCCTTTCTTTTGGGTCGTAAATCATTTTAAAAATTTGCGCGACACTGCGTGCTTTTTTAGAATTCTTAAGACTAGGTTCAAAATAGGGGGCAATAGCAACGGCATCAGTTTTTTTGTATGCATTGCGATAACTTAAAAGCATTTCTGTTAAGCGTGTCCAGCCAACCCAGCTCCCCATTACACGTATAAAACGTTCAGTGTTACCAAATTCTTTCTCCCACATATCAAAGACTTGCACCGAACGCATTGAGAAGTATTTATAGCCTCCTTTGTCACGGTCTATATCCAACTGCATACGCTCACCCATATCTTTTACATAGTGTGATTGTGTGAAGATGCTGTTCCAAGCTTCATTGGTGTACTCCACATAAGCTTTTAGACCTGGCTTTAGATTATTCTTTACATAGCGGGCTTGTTGGCGCACATAATTATTATTTGCCTTATGCGGGATACTAAACCAAGGGTCAGCATTTAGTTTGTTAGCAAGTGCAACCATGATTTCTATTGGTGCGCCACGCATACCTTCTTTGCCGCCCCATGTTGGATCTGTAATTTTAGGGCGCTTATCCCAATCACTAATTGGGTTGCGCGTGATACCTGACATATTCATAAAACGAACAACTTTAAAATCTTTCATATAATCTAAGTATGCGGGATTGAAAATTAGACTTGCATGATACTTTTCAAAAGACAGAAAACGAGAGCCGCGACATTGTTTGTCACTAGTAACACGTCTAAATGGATTGTTGGAACACACTCCACCAGGCATTAAAACTCGAATATTACGTAAATAATTATTAGGATTACTGTGCTTAATGATGAGTTTTACTCGTAACTCATCTTTCACTCCAGAACGACTTGGTATGATAGAAATTATGTCCTTACCTTTTTCTCGGTGAATTAGTTTGGCATCGTCACTATAAGTCATCATGCCTTCTCCATCATAAAGTACAGTATAATTACCTGCAGGAACTGCCTTGCCAGGAACTGTGTGCAAAAAGCGTGTTCCTACTTGCCCACCGTTTAGATTTTTTGGCCAGCCATACTTGTCATAGATAATCTTTCCTTTGGTAATCCAAGGACGACCTTCTTCAAAGGGTAGGGATGTTTTAAAGACATCAATAAAAGGGATGCTTGCTGTGGTGTCCATGATTTCATTGGTGTTTATTCCCATTGATGAACGTATATTAGGAGAGGCATTTGCAATACTACTGTATAGAGTGCTCAATAAGATGACGGTTACAGTAAATGCATCTAATATTTTTGTAGATTTCATTGTGATTTTAGAAGTAATCATTATTATTTTAATATATACCGTCGTGGTTTATTCCATGCCTTAGTCGATCTTCATCCCCAAGATCTAGATTAATACAAAAGATAAGACAATTAAATAGCACATAAGTTTGTTTTGTTAGAAAGTCTATGCGCGTAAATATCAATTTTATTATAAACAATTAATACTTAATACAAGCTGACTAAGGGGTAAATAAATAAAGGAATAGTGAACTGCTAAAAAGCGATGAAATATGCTTGACACTTTTAGGAGTTTGCCTCACAATTCGCGCTTCTTTTGGCAGAGGGGCTATAGCTCAGCTGGGAGAGCGCTGCAGTGGCACTGCAGAGGTCGGCGGTTCGATCCCGCCTAGCTCCACCATTAAGATGCAGTTATTTTTGTATTAAGATGAACAGCAGGTTTTAGTGTTAAGGTTTTTATTTTATGAAAAACATCGCACGCCTCGGTCAAATAATATTTATAATTGGTTTGATACTAGCCATCGTTGGATTAATTTTCGGCTTTTGGTTTATGTTTCAAGGCAATGATGAATGGGCGACAAAATTGTTGTTTGCTGTACCAGTTGGTTTCATGTTTTTGTTTACTGGTTTGGCAACATCTGTTATGTTCTCGCCCCGTGATGATACTGCTCTTAATGAGAAGCGATCATTGCAAGATTTTGATGATGATTAGTTGGTAACTATCAGCTAAAAACTTGATAAATCAGCGTAAAACTAGCGTCTAGCGAAATAGGCACTTACGTTAAGTAAATGTGTCCCCATCGTCTAGCGGTTAGGACACCGCCCTTTCACGGCGGTAACCGGGGTTCAAGTCCCCGTGGGGACGCCATTTTACGCGCTCATTTCAAAGAATTAGTTATCAAACTTTTTCTTTAAATTAAGAGAGCATTCGTTGATTAATTTCGAGGATGCTCTTTTTTTATGTAGCTTTCTAAGTTACATGCTATAAAAGTATGTCCCTATCGTCTAGTGGCCTAGGACACCGCCCTTTCACGGCGGTAACCGGAGTTCGAGTCTCCGTAGGGACGCCACTTTTTCTATTTTTCTTTATATTAGCAATTCAATATTTTCCATTATATGAACTTATGCCACCTGAAATTCCTCCTTATTCTCAATAATTCCTTTCATTACTCCACGATAAGGTTCACTAGATACTTTGTGTCTATATTTAGGAATCCAAACAAAGTGGTACATCAATCGATAGACGTGATACGTATTTCTCTGCAACTTTCCATAAGCTGGATACCTCGCAATGGTAAAACATCCATTGTAAGCTATCCAGCTCAGGGCCAAGCCACCCGATATTTACACGGTCCGATTAAAAAACATACAAATCACCGAAAAAAGGGGGGGTGGTGCAAAAAACAGGCTGTTTTCTATTCTTTTTGATGTATTTTAAGGTGAAAAGTGTGTGTATTAAATAGGAGTAGAAGTTGAGCAACATTATAACGCTATTTGGGGGCTCGGCATATTTCTTCACTTATGTGTAGCCTTGAAAAATATAGAAAGGTAAATTCAGGTTGGCAAATGTAACCGAACTCGTGCACCAACATGTGGAGAAATCAATAGTTCAATTTTTCCACCTATTGCTTCTACAATTTCGGTGCTAACCGCTAAGCCTATGCCTTGTCCTTCTGATTGACTATCAGCTCTTATGCCACGTTGTAACAGTTCTGAAGGATTTTCATGTGGAAATCCAATGCCATCATCATCAATGTCAATGATGAGTGCATCGCCATCTTGTGTGGCGGTAATCTCTACGATGCGATCACAAAACCTGCAGGCATTGTTAATGAGGTTACCGAAGACTTCCATCATGTCGTCTTCACCCATGCGACATTTGGCAAAATCATCAACATTAACAACAAACTCAAATGGCTTGTCTCTGTACACTTTTAGTAATGAGTCTTTTAATCTGTATAAAACAGGGCGTACGGCTTGTTGTTTAATAATAGTTCCGTGTTCGTTTACAACGGCTCTTCTTAATTGGTAGGCAATAATATCATCCATGCGTTGTACGGATGTTTTAATGGTTTGATCATTGCTTTTATCTGCTGCATTTTGCAATACAGATAGTGGTGTTTTGAGGCTGTGTGCTAGATCATCAAGTGCATCACGATAGCGTTGTTTTTGCCCTTTTTCTGCATTGATCAGTGCATTGACGGCACTTTTCACAGCAGATAACTCAGTTGGATATCTGTTGCTGATAAGTTGCTTTTCTCCAGACTCAATTTCTATTATTTCTTTTTCAAATTGTTTGATGGGTGTGATGACCAAGTAACTACTAACTAGCTGAGAGATTAAAACCAGTATTGTTGTAATTAAGAAGAGAATAAATATATTTCGAATAATCTCATCGCGACCTTTTTGTAATGCGGATGCTGATTTTGCAAGTATTAATTGATAGTTACCGTGGGGCTTATAACTGAACCCTCTGGCATAAACGATATAATTTTCAGCGCCATCAAGTTTAGATATGTTTCTTCCTTGGGTATCTTTCGGGTTAAGGATTTCAACGCCTTCCACCTCGGGTGGCATTTCTAATAGAAAAGTTGTAAATACTTTTTGTTTGTCTTTTGCAAAGCGACTTTCACTAATGTCGTTAAATGGATATTGACTATGCCAAACAATATTTCTAGATTTTGTGTGTTGTATATAGGCAAATTTTTCAGAACTAAGTTTACTGAAGTCATATTTTATTAAAAAGGCTAGGAAGTCGTTTTTGGAGTGGCTGTCAATAATAAATTTCCCATCCTTAAAGTCAAGGTAGCCCATTATTTCAAGACCTGCCTCACCTAACGAGGTCTTTTCATCTTCAAGCATCTTATGCTGAGTGACGTAATATAATACGCTGCCCAATAAGATGATGCCCAGACCAATGATTGCGAGCGCGCTTAAAAATTGACGACTACGAAGTGAATTCATGGAGGCTTGCTGTTAAATTTACGGTTATTTAAGTGTTACGAGTAAGGGTAAAGCGATACCCTCGGCCACGAAGAGTTTCAATCGGGTTGATTTCTCCGTTAGGGTCTAGCTTCATACGTAAGCGACGAATAAATACTTCAATAACATTACTATCGCGATCAGAATCATCATCATACATACTTTCTGTTAGATCTGTTTTAGATATCACTTCGCCGGCATGCATCATTAAATGCTCGATTACTTTGTATTCATAGGCTGTTAATGAAACTTCATTATCATCAACATAAACGCGTTGTTCGGAGGTATTTAAGCGAATTGGGCCACAAGAGAACTCTGCTTGTGACCAACGACCCGTACGGCGGAGTAGGGCACGCATACGTGCTTGTAATTCTTCGTGGTGAAATGGTTTATCTACATAATCATCCGCGCCAGCTTCAAGACCTTCTACACGGTTTTGCCAACGTGTACGAGCGGTAAGGATTATAACTGGATAATCAAGCCCTTTATCACGTAGTTTTTTAATTAT
>Ga0256840_1001837_pt1 | contig 19258 bp, 20 predicted proteins | sample 355202metaG_FD_185969 | JGI IMG/M metagenome (GOLD analysis project Ga0256840, IMG submission 185969) | Hydrothermal vent microbial communities from Mid Atlantic Ridge, Atlantic Ocean - 355-202 | ecosystem: Environmental > Aquatic > Marine > Hydrothermal vents | place: Atlantic Ocean: Mid...
CCATTATGGTACCCGTAAATCATTCGGCCACATGTGTCACATGTCTGATATATTATCTGGCTACCATCCCCCTGAAAACGCAACAGGGGGCGATCATGATTCTGAATGTACAAGGTTTGACCAAAAAGTTCGGCGAAAATACAGCCGTTGATAATGCTTCATTCGCACTGGAAAAGTCGCAAATGATTGGAATTATCGGACGGTCGGGGGCCGGAAAATCCACGGTGTTGCGAATGATCAACCGGATGACGGATGCCACCGATGGCATTATTGAATTCGAGGGTCGCAACATCCTGACCCTGACGGGGCGGGCCAAGCGGGCCTGGCAGGCAGATTGTGCGATGATCTTTCAGCAGTTCAACCTGATCCCGCGTCTGGACGTGATGACCAATGTGTTGATGGGCCGGTTGATTGACCACAGTGCAATCGGCTCGATCTTGCGGCTTTTTACCCGCGATGAGCGCCTTCAGGCGCTGGCCGCGCTGGACCGGCTGGGCATTGCCGAACATGCGATAAAACGGGCCGAGGCCCTGTCCGGCGGGCAGCAACAACGCGTCGCGATTGCCCGTGCTCTGGTTCAGGATCCGAAGATTATTCTGGCAGACGAGCCTATTGCTTCGCTTGATCCTATGAACGCACAAATCGTAATGGACGCCTTGCGCGACATTCATGAACGTGACGGGCGCACCATTATCGCCAACCTGCACACGCTGGATACCGCGCGCAACTATTGCGACCGCGTGATCGGGATGCGTGACGGCAGGATTGTGTTTGACGGTGCATCCCACGAACTAACAGAAACGGCCGCCCGTGAAATCTACGGCGCCGGTGCCGAGTTTGACGAGGCAGCGACATCGACCTCGATCAGTGCCATTTCGAATACCGCCATTGCCGAGCCTGCGCTCGCGGTTGCGGGATAGCCGCCCTTTTGGGCAACCAACCGCCTCAGGTTCTGGGGATTGATATTGTATCAAAGGAACGACTTATGAAACTTTCTGCTCTTGCTAAAGCAACCGCTGTTGCCATTTGTGCTGCTACCCCGCTGATGGCTGGTAGCCATGCTATCACCGAATTCCGCATCGGAATTCTTGGTGGTGAAAACGAAGCCGACCGTCTTGCCAACAATGAATGCCTGGTCAAGCGTTACGAGGCCCTGCTGGGTGTGCCGGTTAAACTGTTCCCTGCTGCGGATTATGCCGGTGTTATCGAAGGCCTGCTGGGCGGCACACTGGATTATGCCGAGCTGGGTGCCTCGGGGTATTCCGCTGTTTATCTTGCGAATCCTGATGCGGTCGAGCCGATCGCGACCACTGTTCAAACCGATGGCTCCTCCGGCTATCACTCGGTCATGGTTGCGCGTGCCGACAGTGGTATCGAAACCCTTGACGACATGAAAGGCAAGCGTCTTGGTTTTGCTGATCCCAACTCCACTTCGGGCTATCTGATCCCTTCGGTTACCTTGCCAAAGCAAGGCTATCCCATCGAGGATTTCTTTGGTGAAACATCTTTTTCCGGCGGCCACGAGCAAAACGTTCTGGCTGTGCTGAATGGTGATGTTGACGCTGGCGTAACCTGGACATCCGGTGTTGGCGAATGGGAAGAGGGTTACACCTCGGGCAACCTGCGCAAGATGGTGGACAAGGGTCTGCTTGACATGAACGACCTGAAACTGCTGTGGACATCGCCATTGATCCCGAATGGCCCGCTGGTGCTGCGCACAAGCCTGCCTCAGGACATCAAAGAAAAGATCATTGCCTCGATGATGTCCATGCCAAAGGACGATCCAGAGTGTTTCTTCAACGCTCAAGGTGGCGAGTATTCAGGTTTGATCCGTGTAACACCCGAGTTTTACGAAACAATCATCGCGGCGCGTAAAGCCAAGATCGAAAACAGCAACTAGATCTCCCTTAACTTGCGCACCCGCGACGACAGCGGGTGCGCCTTTTATTACGGGTGGGGAAAACCATGTCAGATTCGCTGGCGACGGCCACTATTGCCGCGCAATACGAAATCGCCGAACGCCGCCGCCGTGTCTATTCCGGTCTGGTGCTGATCTTTATGGTGGTTCTGGTAATAGGTGGTGTGCGCATCGCCGAGGATGCCAATGCGGGGGGGCTATGGTCCGGCCTGCCGCATATCTTTGACTATCCTGCCGATATTCTCGGTCAGGCCTATGCCAAAGGTTGGGAATTCTGGACCATTCCGTTTACTGTGCAACATGCGGATCACGGGATCAGGCATACCTACTTCTATTATCTGATAGAAACTTTGAATATGGCGCTGGTTTCCACGCTGATCGGGTTTGTTCTGGGGGCTACCTTAAGCATTCTGGCATCGCGAAATCTGGTAAAAAACCGCGCGATTGTCTGGGTCACCCGTCGCGTTACCGACATTTCCCGCGCTTTCCCCGAGATTGTGATTGCGCTGTTTTTGATCTTTATCTTTGGTAAAAATCCTATCGCTGCCGTGGCCGCTATCGCCTTTCACACAACCGGTGCATTGGCAAAACTGTTTTCCGAGGTCAATGAAAACGCGGATATGAAACCCTGGGAAGGGCTCGAGGCGTCGGGCGCCAGTTGGCTGCAAAAAATCTGGTTCGGCATTATTCCCCAGGTCTGGCCCAACTGGATAAGCTATGCGCTGTTGCGTCTTGAAATCAACGTGCGCGCCTCGGCTATTCTGGGGTTTGTCGGCGCAGGCGGGCTGGGCCAACAGTTCAAAACCTTTGTTGACTGGAAATTCGGCGCGGATATTGCCGCGATCATCTTGTTGCTGATCTCTGCCATCATTCTGATTGACCAGTTGTCCACTTGGGCACGGCATTATTTCATCGGCAAAGAAGCACATTAAGGGGGGTGATATGAGCACACCTGATCTGGAAACACTGGCAGCGACCTATCCACGGGCGGTCAATCGAAACTGGCGGGCACTGGTCGGCTGGCTGGGCGGGCTGGTCGTATTGGTTGGCTATCTGGCCTATATCTGGCAGGCATTCGATGTGTCTTCCGCACTGGCGCGGGCAAATATGGACCGGGCGCGGATACTGGCCCTGGATTCCTATGCCTACAAACACCATGTGGAGCTGTCGTTGAAAACCGGCAAGCTGATGGTCAATCTTGAAGGGAACCGCCGCGCGGCCTTTAAAGAATTGCCCGAATGGGTGGCGCAAGACGGTGAAATCACCCGCGTTGAAATGCCCGCAGGCGAAATTGCGTATATATCGCAACAGGGATTGCGTCTGGAGCACAACGGCGAGGTGATCGCCGATATTACCGTCACTGCCGACGGGCCGGTTCTGAATACCCCCGCGCAAGACTGGATGCGCATTGCTCCGAATAAAATCGAGGGCCGCCCACACCGGTTGACCCGTTTCATAGTTACCAAAAGCAAGATTACCCTGCATGCCTACTCCATTGGCTGGGAAAACTTCTGGTTCGACAATTCGTCACCCTTGCACGGGATGACCCTGTGGCAGGCATTAACGGCCAGGGATATTCCCTTGTCGCAAGTCGGTGCGGAAATCTGGAGCAACAACGAATGGCAGCACGGACAAATATTTCATGCCATGCTGATCACAATTCTAATGGCGTTTTGCGGCACCATTCTGGCGGCAGTCTGTGCCCTGCCGCTCAGCTTTATGGCGGCCAGGAACATCAATCCATTGTGGGTTCTGCGGGGCGTGGTAAAACGGGTGTTCGATTTCCTGCGCGGTGTTGATGCCCTGATCTGGTCGCTAATTTTCATCCGCGCCTTTGGCATGGGGCCGCTTTCCGGAATTCTGGCGATCTGGTTCACCGATACAGGCACCTTTGGCAAACTGTTTTCCGAAGCTATCGAGAATGCCGAAAAGAAACAGATGGAGGGTGTTGGTTCTGTTGGCGCCGGCAAGGTGCAGACGACATGGTTCGGCGTGATCCCGCAGGTATTGCCTGTGTTGATCTCGCAAACCCTGTATTTTCTTGAATCCAACACCCGGTCGGCCACTGTGATCGGTATGCTGGGGGCCGGCGGTATCGGGCTGAAACTGGCCGATACCATGCGCACCGGACAGGATTGGGAAAACACCATGTATATCATTACCCTGATCATAATTGTGGTGATCGCAATGGACAATGTTTCCGGCTGGTTGCGCATTCGCCTGATCAAAGGAGCAGAGAAAAACATCCTATGAAACCGAAGCTTTCAAAAACCCCGCTTTTGCACGAGGGGGCCAGCGTGGTGAAATCCACACTTGGGCATTATGTGGAAATCGGCGCACAGGCGCGCCTGAACGAGGTAAAGTTTGGCGACTACAGCTATTGCGACCGTTTCGCGGACCTGTCTTTCTCTATCGTCGGGAAATTTGCAAATATAGCCGCCTTTGCCCGTGTAAATCCGGGCAATCACCCGACATGGCGGGCCAGCCTGCATCACTTCATGTATCGTTCCTCGGCCTATTTCGAGGGCGAGGAAGACGAGGCCGAATTCTTTGAGTGGCGGCGGGAAAACCTGTGCTCGTTGGGGCATGACACATGGCTTGGCAACAGCGCACTGGTGTTGCCGGGCCGTGTGGTCGGCACGGGGGCCGTGGTGGGGGCAGGCGCAATCGTGACCAAGGATGTGCCGTGTTATGCCATTGTGGCTGGCAATCCGGCGCAGGTGATCAAAATGCGCTTTTCTGATCCCGTTATTAAACGTTTGCTGGCGCTTGAATGGTGGAATTGGGACCATGCCGCATTACACAGTGCGCTGCCTGATTTTCGCACTATGGACGTCGAAGCGTTTCTGGAAAAATACGGGGGTTAAACCCGGGATTCTCTATTCTGCCGCAATCCCGATTGCTCCGGCACTGCAGAAAAGGCGCGCTCCGGCCTCGCCTGACAATGCGGCAATCCGCCCGTTGGAAAGGGTTGCCTCGATACAGCGGGTTTCACTGTTCATGATGACAAAATCCGCCCGTGTGCCAACCTTCAGTTCCCCGCGATCCGTCAGGCCAAGAATGGCGGCGGGGATCGTAGAAATCATACCCCATGCTTGCCCAAAAGACATCACACCGCGGTCAACCAGCGCCCAGACGGCGCCTTGCAGGGCTGGGTAGTAGTAATCCGAGACCAGCGCATCACAAAGCCCCGCCTCAATCAGATCCAGGGCGGCGATGTTCCCCGCTTGCGAGCCACCGCGCATGACATTCGGGGCGCCCATCAGGATCGGATTACCCAGATCGCGGGCTTGCGCCGCAGCCTCGCGCGTGGTGGGAAATTCGCAAATATCCGCGCCAAGACCCGCAAAATACCGGCGCATCCGGGCGGTTTCATCATCATGCGACCCATAGCGAACCCCCAGTTTGCCAAGTGCTGCTGAAATCTGTTTCAGGCTTTCGTCAACGGCGCGGGAATTGTCCAGCATTTCATCAACGATGGCATTGTGCTGCTGCTCGGTCCGCCCGGCCTCGGCGGCATATCCGGCAAAGCCCAGCGGTGCGGTTTCGCGGGCGTTTGCCGCATCATGGATGTGATTGTTGAACGCCAGATAGTCGATGCCAAAATCCTGAAGCGCCTGTAGCATCGCACCGGCGGTGTCAACCATGTGGGTTTCATAACGGATCTGGAACCGGATATCGACCAGACTTTGTGGTTTGTAGGCGGCCCATGCCCTGAACAGGTCCAGTGCATATTCCGGGCTGCGCTTGCCCCCCAGCCATGACCAGCATTGTGCAAGAATTGCCGTGGTAACACCATTCGCGGCAAGCTCGGCATCGGCATTACGCAATCCGGCTGTCTTGTCAAAATAGACATTGGGTCGCGGTTGCAGGTGGTGTTCAAACCCGTCACCATGCAAATCAACAATTCCCGGCAGGATGTAATAGCCGCGCAGATCAACTTCGGCAAACCTGCCATCGGAAATCCGGCCTTCCGCAAAAGAAATCGCATCGTCAACAAGCGCGCCATCGCGAAGAACCTTGGCGCCGGTCAGGCGTAATCCGGAGAGTTGGGTCATTGTCATAATCCCTGTGCTTCCAGGTTTTACTACGCTTTTCAGCAAACAGTTTTATGACAGAAATCAGGTTTCGAGTGCAAAAGCGTCGCCTTTGACAACCAGTTGCGCGCGGTCCCCATGAAACCATGTGTGCCCGTATTCTACAGGAAGTCCGTTTATATCGCTGTTCAGGCTGACGGTGCGCAAAACCGGTGCGCCTTCGGACAGCTGCAAAACCCTTGCGATCATGCCGGTCGCGCGTTTGGCGGTCAGATGGGTCCATGTGCGAACGTAATCGGCCACGCCGTTTGCCGTAAGCGCAACCGTTATGGATTCGTTTGTGCGCAGGGCATCAGGTAAATCAGGCAGGCGGTCAGCGGGAAAAATCGAACGGGAGTAACTGAACGGGGTGCCGTCGACCTGGCTGACCGCTTCAAAAATATGCACAGGTGCTTTGGTCGGGATATTCAGAATTCCGGCAGTTTCAGATGTGGCCGGCAATGTCTCGAGGCGCAAAACCTTGCGTGCGGTTTTGAGTCCGCTACCGTCAAGGTTCTGGCTGAACCGTGTCTTGGTTCCAAGCGGATAGTCGATTTGTGACTGGCTTACAAAGGCACCGGCCCCTTGGCGCACGTGGATTCTCCCCTCGTCTTGCAACATGGCCAGCGCCCTTCGGACAGTGTGGCGATTGACGTTGAAACGCCGCGCCAACGCGGCCTCGGTTGGAAGTTTTTGCCCTTTGGGGTATTGGCCATCTGCTATTTCTCTGGATAGGGAATGGTAAATTTGCCGCCAGATTTTTTGTTTCGCCACATCGGTCATTTGTCACCCAACTTTTACAAAAATAGCGTTGCTTTACATAGTCTCGGCTGTCAGTACTTGTCTAGTTGTCTATGAATATAGACAAATGCAAAAGGTGTCTAGTATGAACACGGATTCTGAAACATTACAGCGTCAGGCATGGATGGCCACTCTGGCCAAATCCTCTGCCGATATGCTGCTCGAAGTCTGGCAAGAGGCCGGTTTGAAGCCGGTATTTGAATGGCTTCGTACGCCGGAAATCGGGGCCGTCATGGTGCGCGGGGCGATGGGCGGCACGGGGGCGGCGTTCAATTTGGGTGAAATGACAGTAACGCGATGCTCTCTGCGGCTGCAGGATGGTGTTGTCGGGCATGCCTATGTGGCAGGACGTGATCGCAAAAAGGCCGAAATATCTGCCCTCTGCGACGCCTTGATGCAAACGGATCAGGCTGTGGTGGTTCGGGAAAAGATCCTTGAGCCCCTCAAGGATGCGACTTTGGCCGCCCGAACCGGAACCGCACAAAAAGCAGCGGCGACCAAGGTTGATTTCTTTACCCTTGTGCGAGGAGAAGACTGATGGAAGCTGAATCCCTGAGCGGTGGTTTTGACAACGCGCCGGTTGCCTCGGCCCACGCATTTCGTGTGGCGCTGGATGTCATGGCGCGCCCGGGCAAGATTGACGAAATATCCGGCGCCCTGCCGCCCGCCCCCATGTCTGTGGCCGCCGGAAGCCTGATTTTGACCCTTTGCGATCCGGAAACACCTGTCTGGCTGGCCCCGTCACTGCAAGGTGCTACAATCGCCGACTGGGTCCGGTTCCACACCGGTGCACCGCTGGTTGCCAACCGGGCCGGGGCAATGTTTGCGGTTGGCTGTTGGGAAGAACTGGACCCGATCACGGATTTTCCAATCGGAACGCCACAATATCCGGACCGCTCTACAACCCTGATCGTTGAAATGGACAGAGTGACGGCAAGCGGGCCAACCCTGCGCGGTCCCGGCATAAAAGACAGCATTCAGCTGGGCCTGCCCGATGTCAAATCCTTTCAGGCAAACGCCGCGCTGTTCCCGCTGGGGCTGGACTTCTATTTTACGGCCGGCAGTCAGATTGCCGCCCTGCCCCGCACGACAAAGCTGGAGGGATAACCCATGTATGTAGCCGTAAAGGGCGGTGAGGCCGCAATCGAAAATGCCCATTCCTGGCTGGATGAAATACGCCGCGGGGATACAGATGTGCCCGAACTGGGCATCGCGCAAATCCGCAACCAGTTGGCGCTGGCCGTTGACCGGGTGATGGCCGAGGGGTCATTGTACGACCCCGATCTGGCCGCACTGGCCATCAAGCAATCACGCGGTGACCTGATCGAGGCGATTTTTCTGATCCGCGCCTATCGCACCACGCTGCCGCGTTTCGGGGCAAGCCGGCCGATCAAAACCGAAAACATGGCCTGTATGCGCCGGATATCGGCGACCTTCAAGGATGTCCCCGGCGGGCAGGTGTTAGGCCCGACATTCGATTACACCCATCGTTTGCTGGATTTCAAACTGGCCGCCGAAGGGTCGGCCGAGCCTGCCCTCAAAGTCCCAGCACAAACCGATGAGGTCAAGCCGCACATTACCTCGTTTCTGAACGACGAGGGATTGATCCAGTCCGAGCCGCAAAATGACCAGACGCCGCCGGACCTGACCCGCGAACCGCTGGAATTACCGGCGTCGCGTGCATTGCGCCTTCAGGCGCTAACCCGCGGTGACGAGGGGTTTGTGCTGGGCATGGGCTATTCCACCCAGCGCGGATACGGGCGCAACCACGCCTTTGTCGGCGAACTGCGTATTGGTAATGTGGCCGTCGAGGTGGATATCCCCGAACTGGGTTTCGCTGTCGAAATCGCCGATATCGAGATAACGGAATGTGAAACCGTAAACCAGTTCACGGGTTCCAAAACAGAACCACCACAGTTTACCCGCGGCTATGGTCTGGTGTTTGGCCAGTCTGAACGCAAGGCGATTTCCATGGCGCTGGTGGATCGGGCCTTGCGCTGGAAAGAACTGGGCGAGGATGACACGGGTGCCCCCGCGCAGGACGAGGAATTCGTGCTGTATCACTGTGACAATATCCAGGCCACGGGATTTGTCGAGCACATCAAGCTACCACATTACGTCGACTTTCAGGCGGAACTGGAACTGGTGCGAAAACTGCGGCGCGAAGCAAATGCTGCAAAGGAGGCCGCAGAATGAGCAGCGATTACAATTTCGCCTATCTGGACGAACAAACCAAACGGATGATCCGCCGCGCCTTGCTGAAAGGGGTTGCGATACCCGGCTATCAGGTGCCTTTTGCCAGCCGCGAAATGCCGATGCCTTATGGCTGGGGCACCGGCGGGGTGCAGGTGACAGCAGCCTGTTTGCTACCCGAAGACACCTTGAAAGTAATAGATCAGGGCGCGGACGACACCACAAACGCGGTATCCATACGCAAGTTTTTCGAGAAAACCGCAAGCGTTTCCGTAACCGAGGAAACCACCGAAGCCACGGTCATCCAGACCCGCCACCGTATTCCGGAAACCCCGCTTACCGAGGGACAAATCCTAGTCTATCAGGTGCCGATCCCGGAACCGCTGCGTTTTCTGGAACCCCGCGAGACCGAGACACGCAAGATGCACGCACTGGAGGAATACGGCCTGATGCATGTAAAACTGTACGAGGACATCGCACGCCACGGCCATATTGCCACCGCCTATGCCTATCCGGTCAAAGTCGAGGGGCGCTATGTAATGGACCCGTCCCCGATTCCGAAATTCGACAATCCGAAAATGGAAATGGCCGGGCTGCAACTGTTCGGGGCGGGGCGTGAACAGCGGATTTATGCAGTGCCGCCCTATACCAGAGTGGTCAGCCTTGATTTCGAGGATCACCCGTTCGAGCGCGGCGGCGCACAACAGCCTTGCGGATTGTGTGCCGCTACAGACGCCTATCTGGACGAGGTGATCATGGATGACATCGGCACACGGATGTTTGTCTGTTCGGACACCGATTATTGCCGCGAACGCCGCGATGCGGGGCATGTGGGTGAAATGGGTGTGCCAAAGGCAGAGGATGCAGCATGACACCGCTATTACAGGTTTCCGGTATCTCGAAATACTACGGCACCCGTTTGGGATGTCGTGATGTAGGTTTTGATCTTTATCCCGGCGAAGTTCTGGGGATAGTCGGTGAATCCGGCTCCGGAAAATCGACGCTGCTGAATTGTCTGGCCGGCCATCAGGAACCGGACACGGGCAAAGTGGTTTTTGACACGCGTGCGGATGGTCCCAAAGATACCGTTACCATGTCGGAACCCGAACGCCGGATGCTGTCGCGTACCGATTGGGCCTTTGTGCATCAAAACCCGCGCGACGGGCTGCGCATGGGGGTCAGCGCCGGTGGCAATGTCGGTGAACGGCTGATGGCCGTTGGCGCACGCCATTACGGCAATATTCGCGCTACGGCGATTGACTGGCTGGACAAGGTGGAAATTTCGCAGGATCGCACCGATGACCGCCCGTCGCAGTTTTCCGGCGGCATGCAGCAACGCTTGCAGATCGCGCGCAATCTGGTGACGGGCCCGCGCCTGATTTTCATGGATGAACCCACTGGCGGTCTGGATGTGTCCGTTCAGGCGCGGTTGCTGGATTTGTTGCGCGGTCTGGTGCGCGAGTTGGGATTGTCGGCGATCGTGGTGACCCATGATCTGGCGGTCGTGCGTCTGCTGGCGGATCGTCTGATGGTCATGAAAGACGGCCAGGTGATTGAAACTGGCCTGACAGATCAGGTGCTGGACGATCCACAGCATGGCTATACCCAACTACTGGTTTCTTCGGTTTTACAGGTTTAGATTTATGATACAGGTTGAAAACGTCTCGAAGGATTTTACGCTGCACAACCAGAACAGTGTGGTCATTCCGGTGATGGAAAATGCGAATATGACGGTCATGCCCGGCGAATGCGTGGGGCTTACCGGCTCTTCCGGTGCCGGAAAATCTACCCTGATGCGTATGATCTACGGGAACTATCTGACCCGATCGGGGCGGATCATGGTGGGTGATCTGGATGTTGTCACAGCCCTGCCGCGCGAAATCCTGGATCTTCGGCGCGATACGTTGGGCTATGTCAGCCAGTTCCTGCGGGTTGTGCCGCGCGTGCCCACGCTGGATGTCGTGTGCGAACCGATGCTGGCCGTTGGCATGACGCAGGATGCGGCACATGCCCGCGCCCGGGAATTGTTGACCAGACTGCGTATCCCCGAACGGCTTTGGTCCCTCTCCCCGCTTACCTTTTCAGGGGGCGAGCAACAGCGGGTAAATATCGCCCGCGGTTTTGCCCATGAATATCCGGCAATGTTGCTGGACGAGCCAACCGCCAGCCTTGATGTGGCCAACCGTGAAACAGTGTTATCCCTGATCGGGCAGGCCAAGGCACGTGGCGCTGCCATCATCGGGATTTTTCATGACGAGGCCGCCCGCGCACAGGTTTGCGACCGTGAAATCGATGTCTCGGCCTTTGCCCGAAAGGCGGTGTGATATGACGGGTGTTCTGATTCCGGTCGTTGGTCCGTCGGGCGCGGGCAAGGACACGCTGATCGATGCGGCCCGGGCAGCACGCCCCGACATCTACTTTCCCACACGGGTCATCACCCGCCCGTTCGATGCCGGAGGAGAAGTGTTCCACGGTGTTGATCCATCCGTTTTCGCAACCATGGCCGACAGCGGCCACTTTGCCTTTCACTGGCAGGCACATGGTTTGCATTACGGCATACCGGCGGAAATCATCAGGGTGCTCGAGGCTGGCCGGAGTGTTATGTTCAACGGCTCGCGCGGGATCATAGATCTGGCCCGCCAAAGGTTTGAAAAAGTCCATGTCATGGTTGTAACGGCCCCCGAAGATATTCTTGCCAAACGCCTTGCTGCACGAAACCGGGAACAGGCTGGCGAAATCAGGAAACGCCTGAAACGGGCCGCCTATTCCATTCCGTCAGGGGATGACGTCCGGATTATCCAAAATGACGGGCCTCTCGAAAAAAGCCGGAGTGCATTCCTGGCTGCCTTGCCTGTAAACTATGACGTTTGAGAATATAAAAGTTCCCGTCGCTGTTTTCCCGAAGCAGACAAATTTCCCTGACTGCAAGCGGCCTTGAAAGCGATACAGACAATTCGGATTCAAGCCGCGCCAAGATCTGTTTCCCCACTTCGGGCGCGAGTTTTCCTGTCAGGGTCATATGGAACCGGAATTCGTCAAATACATATGGGTAGCCCCATTTTTGCAGATAGTCTTCCTGAATCGCAGATAGTTTGGCTGTGCGCCGGCGCGCAAAATCCGCCTCGAACAGCGGTGCGCGAAATTCGTCCAGATCACGTACGCAATTACCGGCCAGTTCCGCCATTTCGGAGCAGTCGGAAACGGGCGCAATCGCAAGGAACCCACCAATGGATTGCAACGATACTCTGTCGATTTCAAAAGGGGGTTGCTGATAGGCAAATTCCCCTACTGCCTCGTTCAGGTCGGCGACAGTTTTGCCGTGCGCCAATCGGAAGGGCGCTTTCAACGTGCCGTGAAACCCGTATTTGCGTGGCCTGGCCGTTATCTCGGAGAGGGGTAACGGCAAATCGTCATAGTCGGGATGGGGCACATACTGCCCTGCCTCCGCGTCCCAGCCTAACCATTTTGCACCGAAATCCCCCAGTTCCGAACCGCTTTCGGGGGCGTAGTATATCGCATATCGGGAAGTGCCTGCCATCTTGTGCCTCGTTCATTCTTTTCACGCACTCTCGCATGTCTTTGTCACAAAACTGCGACGAGTTTGTGTTTTATCGGTAAAAAATACCGGAGATTCCAATGCCCCTCCCAGAAGCACCCGCACCTGTCATTTTTGCCAATGCACGCCTTGTTCTGTCCGACGAAGTCATTCGCGGTGGCGTTGTTGTGAAGGACGGCGTCATTGCCGAAATCTTCACCGGCACAATGGTGCCCATCGGCGCTATCAATTGCGAGGGGGATTTTCTTTCGCCCGGGCTTATCGAACTTCACACCGATAATCTGGAGCGCCATATAAGCCCCCGCCCCGGAGTTGACTGGCCTCACTCTGCTGCAATCCTGGCCCATGATGCCGAGTTTGCGGGCGTCGGCGTCACCACGGTTTTTGATGCAATGCGGGTCGGATCACTGACTTCCGAGAAAAGCAAATACAAGAAATATGCGCGGCAGATGGCGGACGAAATACTTGCCCATCGCGCGCAGGGTTCATTGCTGATCAGCCACTATTTCCACCTGCGCGCCGAAATATGCTCGGAAACCCTGACCGAGGAAATGTCGGAATTCGGGCCGGATGACAGGATCGGCATTGTATCTTTGATGGACCATACGCCGGGGCAGCGCCAGTTCGCGGATCTCGGGCAAATGCGCATTTATATGCAGGGCAAATATTCCATGTCCGACGAAGATGTCGAAGACCATTTTTCATTGCTTCGGCAGATCAAGGAAAAATACGGCGATGCAAACGAAACAGCCGCCGTTGCCAATGCAACCGCCTATGGATCGGTAATAGCCAGCCATGACGACACGACCGCAGAGCACGTTACACAGTCGATCAATCACGGGGTAAGCCTGGCAGAGTTCCCGACCACAAAAGAAGCGGCGGTCGCCTGTCGCGAGGGTGGTATTTCCGTCATGATGGGGGCGCCAAACCTTCTGCGGGGTGGCTCGCACTCGGGCAATGTCGCCGCCGGTGATCTTGCGGATGCGGGCCTGCTGGATATTCTGTCATCCGATTATGTGCCCGCCAGCTTGCTGATGTCCGCTGTGAAGCTGGGCGATGAAAGCGGCAACATGGCGGCCGGTTTTCACACCGTTACCAAAGCACCTGCAATGGCAGCAAAACTAGAGGATCGCGGCGAAATCGCGGTGGGACTTCGTGCAGATTTAACGCGGTTCCGGTTGGTTGATGCCTACCCCAGAACACATGGTGTCTGGGTGCGGGGGGTGCGTGTTTCCTAGAAATCAAACTAAATACAAGCTTCAGAGGAAAATACCACAAATCGTGGCGCAAGGCTCCAGTCAACAAAAATCAATGCTCAAACGGGTAACAAGAAAGCCGTGCCGGTGCATATGACTACTGTAAACATTCAACTCAACTACCCCGTGCTTTGTAGCGCTCTCGTTGGAAAACGGTTATTGGCCCGAAACCGAAAGCTCCGCATTTTGATAACCCGCAAACAGAAGCCAATATCGGCGTCGACATACTGAACAAAATGACCAAACTCGGACGGCCGCATTCAAGCAAATCGTATGATCAAAATTATGGGAGAGGATGACTTGCGGATAATAAATTCTGATCCCTGAAACACCTTGATGGTGTGGATGCCCCACTCCAACAAGACCGAGCAAATGGGAACTGTTAACGCGACAACACCCGTAAGGTCACAAAACTTTTGTAAAACCGTCATGAAATAGAGTCTAATTTGGCTCACATATTTCCTAGATCGTTATCGGTTTGCTTAGAACGCCAGACTTAAGGGGAAACATGAAACAGACTGGCGGCATTTCCCTGGAAGGGATTTCCAAGGTCTTCGGGAATACAACCGCGATTGACAATGTGTCTCTGGATATTCCGGACTCCTCGTTCACAGTTTTGCTCGGGCCGTCCGGTTGCGGGAAATCCACGCTGTTGCGTCTGATTGCCGGGTTGGAAACACCGACGTCGGGACACATCCGGATTGATGATTGTTCGGTCGAGGATAAACCGGCAAGCGCGCGCAATCTGTCGATGGTTTTCCAGTCCTATGCCCTGTTTCCGCACCTGACTGTTGCCGACAATATCCTGTTCGGTCTGCAAGTGCGCAAGGTCTGTCGTGAAGACCAGCGCGCGCAATTGGCGCGGGTTGCCGACATGATGGGACTTGACCGCCTGCTGGATCGCAAACCTTCGCAACTGTCCGGCGGCCAGCAACAGCGCGTGGCCCTGGCCCGCGCTGTGGTTTCAGGTCGACGGATCTGCCTGATGGACGAACCGCTTTCCAATCTGGACGCCAAACTGCGTCAGGAGATGCGTCAGGAAATCCGTGATCTTCAGCAGAAACTGGGCCTGACAATGGTCTATGTGACCCATGACCAGGTCGAGGCCATAACAATGGCGGATCAGGTCGTTTTGCTGAATGAAGGCCGGATTGATCAGGTTGCCACGCCGGCACAAATGTATGATCGCCCCGAAACCGTGTTTTCCGCCCGTTTTATCGGTACGCCGGCGATGAACCTTATTCCGGCGGAAAAATTGACAGCGAACAGCCGCCTGCAGCTGCCCGAAAATACCGTGTTCGGTATACGCCCCGAAGATGTAATGCTGGATGCGGGCGGCCCTGTTCCGGCGGTGGTTACAGGGGTGGAATATCTGGGCGCGGATCAACTCGTTACCTGCCGGATCGGGGACCAGCCGATGATTGCGCGCCTGCCGGCTCGCGATGAACTCCCCGATGATGGCAATGTTACCCTGGCGTGGAAACCCCGCTCCCAGCATTTGTTCGATGCCCAAAGCGGTCAACGCCTCGATTTCCCGTATCCCACCTGAAAATACTTAACCGGAGAATATCATGTCTATACACTACATCTACAATCTGGGCCGCGCTGCTGCGGTTGCAGGGGCGCTTGTCGCCACGCCGGCGCTTGCGGTCGATCTTGAGTTCTATTTCCCCGTTGCTGTGGGTGGCGCTGCCGCCGACACCATCGAGGCGCTGACAGCGGAATATGCCAAGGCCAACCCCGAAGTGAATATCAAGGCCATCTATGCCGGCTCCTACAGCGATGCTTCGGCCAAGGCGATTACGGCCGCCCGTGGCGGCAACGCGCCACAGCTTTCGGTTCTTCTGTCCCCCGACATGTATACGCTGATCGACGAAGACCTGATCGTGCCATTTGACGATTATATCTCCGAAGCCGACATGGCCGACTGGATCGGTGGTTTCTATCCGGCATTCATGCTGAATTCACAGGCCGAAGGCAAAACATGGGGTATCCCGTTCCAGCGTTCGACACCTGTCATGTACTGGAACAAGGACGCCTTCAAAGCCGCCGGTCTTGACCCCGAGCACGCCCCCGAAAACTGGGACGAGCTGGTCACCATCGGTCAGGCCCTGACCAGGAAAGACGAAAATGGCAATGTCACCCAGTGGGGTCTTCGCATTCCGTCAGCCGGTTTCCCTTACTGGCTGTTTCAGGGGCTTGCCATTCCGAACGGGGCAATCCTTGCCACCGACGAGGGCAAGAAAACCCATTTCGATACGCCCGAAGTGATCGAGGCTGCCCGGTTCCAATACGATCTGGCCCATAAATACGGCATCATGGCCCCGGGCGCGATTGAATGGGGCGCCACACCCAAGGCGTTCTTTGAAGGTGATACCGCCATCATGTGGACCACAACCGGCAACCTTGTGAATGTTACCGACAACGCGCCGTTCGAATTCGGGGTCGCGATGTTGCCTGCCAAAAAGACACGCGGCGCACCAACCGGCGGTGGCAACTTTTTTCTGTTCAAGGATTCTACCGATGAACAGAAACAGGCCGCTGTCGAATTCGTAAAATGGATCACTGCTCCGGAACAGTCCGCAAAGTGGACCATTGCAACAGGTTATGTCGCCCCGCGCCCCGAAACATGGGAATTGCCGGTGATGAAGGACTATGTTGCCAAGGTTCCCGGCGCATTGGTTGCACGCGACCAGCTGGCCTTCGCCAAGGCCGAGCTTTCGACCTATCAGAACAGTCTGGTGACCAAGATCTTTAACGATGCTCTGGGATCGGTTCTGGCGGGTCAGGCCGATGCGGAAACCGCAATGAAAGAGGCACAGGCCAAAGCCGAAGCCGTGCTGAAGCCTTACCGCTAGGTCTGGAATGACAAGCGGGGGCGGCGTGTTGTCGCCCCCGTTCCAAACGGGGAAAACAAATGAAACATCGCTGGATATATGCCTGGCTTATGCTGTTGCCGGCGATGACATTGTTGGTGACCTTCACCCACTACCCCGCCATACGCACAATCATCAATTCCTTCTGGTCAACGGGGCGCGGGCGTCGTCAATCCGAGTTTGTCGGCCTGGGCAACTATGAACGTATGCTGGGGGACGATGTGTTCTGGCAGGTGTTGTGGAACAACCTGTTATACGCCGCAATCACCATCCCGCTTTCGATCGCCATTGCGATTTCAATGGCGCTGTTTGTGCATCGTAAAATACCGGGCATCGGATTTTTGCGGATGTCGTATTTCACCCCTACGGTTCTGCCGCTGATTGCCGTGGCCAATATCTGGCTGTTTTTCTACACGCCGGGTTTCGGCCTGATCGACCAGATACGCAGTTTTTTCGGACTGGCACAGCAAAACTGGATGGGGCAGCCCGAAACCGCGCTCTACACCATGATGGCAGTGACAATCTGGAAAGAAGCCGGTTTTTTCATGATCTTCTATCTGGCGGCCCTGCAAACCATTCCGCCCAGCCTCTACGAGGCCGCCGCCATCGAGGCTGCCCCGCGCTGGACGGTTTTTCGCCGGATCACCTTTCCGTTGCTGATGCCGACCACGCTGTTTGTATCGGTCAATGCGGTGATTAATGCCTTTCGCATGATCGACCATATTTTTGTAATGACGGGCGGGGGGCCGAACAATGCCACATCGCTTTTGCTCTTTTACATATACGAGGTCGCCTTTCGTCAATGGGACACCGCCTACGGGGCGACGTTGACGGTGGTGATGTTGCTGATCCTGTCGCTTCTGGCCATCGGGCAGTTCTTTTTTCTTGATCGCAAGGTGCATTACAGATGAACACGGCTGTGGCCTCTCCGAATACGGCCTATGACCGGCTGCTTGTGACCGTGGGCGCATGGATGCTGGCATTGATGTGGATTTTACCGCTGGCCTATGCTGTCTGGACAGCCTTTCATCCGGCCGAATTCGAAACACGGTTTGATCTGTTTGCACCACTGACGCTGGAAAACTTTTCCAAGGCGTGGGTGCAGGCCCCCTTTGCGCGCTATTTCCTGAATACGACAATCCTTGTGCTGATGATCCTGAGCGTGCAGATCGTGCTGGCCACCTTTGCCGCCTATGCCTTTGCGCTATACGATTTTCCCGGCAAGAATATCCTGTTCGGGTTGGTTCTGGTGCAGTTGATGATCATGCCCGATATTCTGCTGGTGGAAAACTATACCACGATGCGCCAGCTGGGGCTGGTGGACACGATTCTGGCAATCGGCTTGCCCTATATGGGGTCGGCCTTTGCGATTTTTCTGTTGCGCCAGACCTTCATGACCATCCCCAAAGAATTGAACGAGGTCGCCCGCATCGAAGGCGCCAACACCCTGACCCTGCTAAGGCGTGTCTATGTTCCCCTGGCCAAACCCACCTATCTGGCCTTCGGGCTGGTTTCGGTTTCTGCGCACTGGAACAACTTTATCTGGCCGCTGATCATCACCAATTCGGTTGAAACCCGTCCCCTGACCGTCGGGCTTTCGATTTTTTCCGCAGCGGATTCAGGGGTGGAATGGTCGGTGATCAACGCTGCCACCCTGATGACGTCCGGCCCGCTTCTGATCGCTTTTCTTCTTTTCCAACGCCAGTTCGTGCAGAGCTTCATGCGCGCCGGCATCAAATGAACGGATTGACCTATGCCAGATAAAAACATGCCCCGTCTGGGCGCCGCCATCACATTCGATATGCTTGAAACACTGGGGGACTGGATTTTCAAACATGACCGCAATATCGAAATTCAGGATTTTGCCGACCCGGAAATTCTGACAGGGGACACCGCCCCGCTGATCGAAAAATACTGCGATGCGCTGGGGGGGTATATGGGCGACATCGGCATCCACGGCCCATTCTTTGGCTTTGATATTGCCAGCCGCGATGCCGAAATCCGCGGGATCGTCAAAAAACGCCTGTTGCAGGGGCTGGAAGTGGCGGAATCCCTGAATGCAACCCATATGGTCGTGCACAGCCCGTTTACCAAATGGCACACGCAGAACTTTCTGAATTATCCACAAATGCGGGCGCAGATGTTTGACGATGCGATAGATTCCCTGGCACCGGCTGTTAAACGCGCCGGGGAAATCGGCTGCACGATGGTGCTGGAGAACATACAGGATATCGTTCCCGCAGACCGGCGCGAACTGGCCGAGGCGATAAACAGCCCCTGTTTCAAACTGTCAGTCGATACGGGGCACGCAAATCTGGAGCACGGCAGCAACGGCGCCCCGCCGGTGGATTATTTCATCAAGGATGCCGGTGAAATGCTGGGGCATGTGCATTTGCAGGATACCGATGGTTATGCCGACCGCCACTGGATCCCTGGCGAGGGGACTGTCAACTGGACGTCGGTGTTTGATGCAATTGCCATGCTCGAAACCACCCCTCGACTGATAATCGAGGTCCGCCGCAACCTGCACCGCCTGCCGGCCGCGGTGAAGGCTCTGAAGGCACGCGGCTTGGCCTGTTAGG
>Ga0256840_1001838_pt1 | contig 19251 bp, 15 predicted proteins | sample 355202metaG_FD_185969 | JGI IMG/M metagenome (GOLD analysis project Ga0256840, IMG submission 185969) | Hydrothermal vent microbial communities from Mid Atlantic Ridge, Atlantic Ocean - 355-202 | ecosystem: Environmental > Aquatic > Marine > Hydrothermal vents | place: Atlantic Ocean: Mid...
TAAAATAATATCACAATCTTTCAAGGCTGCAACATCTTTTCTATGAGAGTTTGTATGCTCTTCATGTCCCATCTCAGAGTGATCATGTTCTTCATGCTCTCTGTGGGCATGATGCCCTCCATCATGATGTTTGTTTGGAACTAAATCCACTAATTTATCATCTTCATAAATTGCAAAATAAGCACTTTGCCCTGTTCTTTTTACTATTGTTTTTTTATCTTCATCTACTGCTAAAACTATTTTCATTTTTGGTATATCTCCTTCAAATTATCGTTCTTTTTTATTTCATTATTTTGTTTATCTGGGTCAAATTCACAACATTCAGTTATTGTTTTTTGTGGATATTTTATGTAATAATACCCATTTCGTATAGTGTATATTCCAAAAATCACAACACTTATAGCTGCGAGTGTCATCATAATATTTCTAAATTTACCATTTTTATACAATCCAACAAAAAATCCTAAAGAAAAAAGTGCAGGAATTGTACTAATGCCAAATATAAACATTACCAATGCCCCATACAATGGGCTTGCCGTACTTGCTGCTGTTATAGCAAAAAAGTAAACAAGCCCACAGGGAAGCAATCCGTTAAGTATCCCTAGTATAAAAAAACTTACAAGAGATTTTGTTTGTAACAGTTCTCTAAAGAGTTTTGTATACCATGAATTACTCGCAAACGAATGCTCTAGTAATGTTAGAAATTTGATTTTACCTGATAATGATAAACCAGCCAAAACCATAAATATTCCGGCAAATATAAGCATCAAACCATTTGTAAGATTGTTAAAAGTAGCCACACCACCTAAAAAACCAAACATGGCTCCTAATATAGTGTAAGTTAGAACTCTTCCAGCAGAGTATAAAATATGTGCAATTGATTGTTTTGTTTTACTCCACTCATCAGATATTTTCGTCGTACTGTATGCTACTACAATGCCACCACACATTCCTATGCAGTGACCAAACGATCCTAAAAAAGCTATGGTTATTATTGATACTATATTTACCGAATCCATGCTTTAAAACTTACACATTACCTAGATTTCTTCTTCTTTGCATGCCTTGAAAATTTCCGTTAACATTTCCTTGTCCTTGACCACGTCCACATCCTTGTCCTCGTCTATTTCTTTGTCCTTGACCACGTCCTTGTCCTTGACCTTGACAGCGTCCATTAAAAATATTTCCATTTCTCATAATTTTTCCTTCGTATCTTTTCGATACTTTTGTAATTTTATGCACATATGTTCGAATTATAACGAACATATGTTCAGGTTGTCAAGCTTTTTTTATATTAAATGCGAAAGCAATAGCAATAAAAGCCATGACCGTTGCAATTTCATATGTTGCATCAAGCCCTATAACATCCCCAAAAAATCCCATCAGTAACTTAAGGGTAAAAATATTGCATGTAAGAGATTAGCTTACATGTAAAGAAATTCTATTTCCCAATAGCTCGATCAAGACTTGCAAGTGCGCGATAGTAATCATAATACGAAGTTACTAAAGAGGCTAGAGAGTTGATATAGTCTTGTCTTGCTTGTTGCACTTCTATGTAATCAGAAAGACCATGCTCGTAACGCTGTCCTGCTTGGATATGCTTCTCTTTAGCTGCTTCGCTGAGGCTCTGTGAGAGTCTGAGTGCGTCACGACTTTTATAGAGATAGATATAGGCGTTATCAACTTCTTCTTTGATATTGAGCTTTGCGCTTTGAAGGAGTGATTTGGCACGTAAGAGTGCTATCTTGGCTTCACTTGTTTGCGCATCAGTTTTAAATCCTGAAAAGATATTCCATTTTGCGCCAATGAGTGCTTTGTACTCTTGTTCGGGTACAAAGGCTTGGTTTTTATCTACATTTTGTAGAGTATAATCGCCAAGCGCATAGAGTGCTGGGTAATACTCAGCGTCAATACTACGCAGTTGTGACTGAGCCGTTTTGATTTGATAATAGTACGCTTTGAGTTCGTAACGATGCTTATAAGCAAAGGCTTCGGCTTCATCTATGGTGAGAGTGCTTGTATCTAGGGTGTCAAGCAGATTTTTGAAATCAAGTTTCTTTTGATAGATTTCTCCTAGAGTTTCACCTGAACCTAGACCAATAACTTTTTTTAACTTAACACGACTGAGTTTAATATCGTAGAAATTATTTTGCTGAGAGAGTTGCCCTGCTATAAGGTTTACTCTTGCATCGCTTACATCTATTTTTGTGCGTATGCCAGCTTCAAAGTAACGCTGTGAGCGGTGGAGTTGTTGCTGATTGAGATTTACATTTTCAGCATGAACGACTTGGAGACTTCGGTTTTGCAGTAAGATATAGTAGGCATTTTTAACTTCAAAAATTTTATTTGAAATGACTTGATGGAGTCTTGATAGTGAAGCATTGGCATCACTTGTCGCGCTGTCAATAGCACCGCTTGTTTTTCCAAAATCATAGAGAAGTTGCGAAGCACTAATTGTGCCACTTAAGATAGCATTATCACTTGATTGAGTGTTTTGAAACTTCATACCGCCATAGCCAGCGCCTACATTAAGATCAAGCCTAGGAAGATAGTAAGATTTTGCTGTAGTAATCCTCATCTTTGCAGCATTGAAATCAAGTTGTGAGACATTGATATCAGGGCTTCTTTTGAGTGCCATAGTTATAAGCTCATCAAGTGAATATGCAGCATTTAAAAGCAGTGCTGAACTAAGCAGTAGTGTGCTTACATGTAAGATTTTCATATCGACTCTCTCCTTGCTATCTCATCTTCGACTGAGACAAATTTTTCTCTCATTGTTTCTAGTAAAACATAGAGTACGGGAACGAGAAGTGTACTTACAAGCGTTGCTGCAAGCATACCTCCAAGCAGACCAATTCCGATTGATTGCTGTGTTAGTGAACCAGCGCCAGTTGCAAAAGCGAGCGGAATAATACCAAATACAAAAGATAAAATAGTCATCATAATAGCACGAAAACGAAGCTTTCCAGCTTGTATGGCAGATTCGATAATACTTGCTCCTCCTTCACGCAACTCTTTGGCAAATTCTACAATCAAGATGGCGTTTTTTGAAGCCAGAGCGATAAGTAAAACGAGCCCCACCTGCGCAAAAACATTTAGTGGCAGACCAGCAAATTTTAATGCTCCTATCGCCCCTATCATTACGATAGGCACGGAGAGTAAAATCATCAGTGGTAATATCCAAGATTCGTACTGAGCCGCAAGCACCAAAAAGACAACAAGTGCCACAAAAACAAAGACTAAAATTTGTCCATTTCCTGCAAGTTTTTCTTGAAAACTCATACCAGACCAGTCATATCCATAAGAGCTAGGAAGCACTCTTTTTGCAATCTCTTGCATCGCCTCCATCGCCTCACCTGAACTATGCCCAGCCGCTGCAGCTCCATTTATCTGAATAGAGCGATAGAGGTTATAGTGGGCAATGTTTTGTGGTCCTAGTTTCTCTTTGATGCTAACAAGTGCTGAGATTGGCACCATCTTGCCATGAGCATTTTTAACAAAAAGTTTATCTATATCACTCTTATCGCTTCTAAACTCTTTATCTGCTTGGACAAATACCTTAAAGACCTTCCCAAATTTAGTAAAATCATTAATATAAAAAGAGCCTAGATAAGTTTGCATCGTTGCAAATAGCGTAGCCACATCAACACCTAAAGCGTTAGCTTTTTTTCTATCTACATTTATCTCGTACATAGGGTATTGAGGATTGTATGTTGTAAAAGCGCGTCCGATACGAGGATCTTCGTTGGCTTGTTTGATAATCTCTTGTGCATAACCCATAAAGATATCTAAATCACCTGCAAGATAATCTTGTATCCTAAAATCAAATCCACCTACGCTTCCAAGACCAGTAATACCTGGCATATTAAAGGCAGAGACTGTTGCGTCAGAGATATGCGCTGTTGCTTGAAAGACTTTTTTGATAATACTCTCAACATCCATTCCAGCCTCTTTGCGCTCATTCCAATGTTTGAGCGTCAGAAACATTGTTGCTGAACTTCCATCAAGACTCCCTGTGACGATGTTGTATCCATCAATAGCAACAATATCTGAGATTCCAGGAATTTTTGCTACGATAGATTCTACCTCTTTGCGCACGGCAACTGTTCGCTCTATGGAGCTTCCAGGCTTGAGGTTGATAGATGCCATCATGACACCCTTATCCTCGGCAGGAACAAAGCCCGTTGCGGTGTTTGCAAACATATAATAGATCACTCCAAGCAGAGCAAAAAAGAGTAGCAGTACCCCATAGCGTATCTTTATCAAGAGTGTCACAAAAGCAGTGTATTTTTCTGTGAGCCATGTGAAAGCTTTTTCAAAAAGTGTAAATCCGACAAAGACCTTCTTATCTACACCACGACGCTTGATAATTATAGCCGCGATAGCAGGAGAGAGCGTGAGTGCATTGAGTGAGGAGATCATAACTGCAAAAGAGATAGTCAAAGCAAATTGCTGATAGAGTGAGCCTGTAATTCCTGGCATCATTGATACAGGAATAAATACCGCAACAAGCACAAGCGTTGTTGAGATTATCGGCCCGATAAGCTCTATCATAGAGGCTTTGACGACTTGAGGCATTGTTAATTCTGGCTTTTTATACATAATAACTTCGACATTTTCAACAACCAAGATAACATCATCCACTACAATCCCGATAGCAAGTATCAGCCCAAAGAGGGTTAAAAAGTTTATAGAAAACCCAGGAGCGAGATACATCGCTGCAAAGGTACCTATAAGTGAAACAGGGATAGCAACTGCTGCGATAACAGTTGGTCTCCATGACTGTAAAAATATGTAGATGATAACAATAACAAGTAAAATAGCCATAAAAAGATTGCTAACAACATTTTCGATAGCAACTTTGACATATTTTGTAGTATCATAAGGAATAGAGTAGCTAATACCCTCAGGAAAACGATCTTTTATCTTCTCCATAACCTTACCAACAGCGTCACGAATCTCTAAGGCATTACTCCCTGGAAGCTGAAAGATACCTACTAATCCTGTAGGTTTTTGATTTAAGATGGAGTTCCAGTCATATTTTTCAGCACCAAGTTCTACGCGAGCGACATCTCTAAGATAGATAAGTGAGCCATCTTCTTTGTACTTGATAACAATATCTTCAAATCCTTCTATATCGCTCAAGCGACCCTCTGCGGTGAGTACATACTCTCTTTGCTGATCTTTGTAAGTTGGAGCAGAACCTATTTTTCCAACGGCAGCTTGTTTGTTTTGTGAACGCACTGCGTTGATGATATCATCGGGAGTGAGATTGAGTGCGTAGATCTTATCGGGGTTGAGCCAGATACGCATGGAGTATTTTTTCTCACCCATATTTTCTGCTTTACCAACGCCTGGGATACGTTTGAGTTCATCAAGGATATTAATATTGACAAAATTTGATAAAAAAGCGTCATCAAAACGATCATCACCTTTGATAGTAACCATACAGACCATTGAAGGACTCTGTTTATCAACAATAACACCACTTTGTTTCACCTCTGCAGGGAGTGAAGCGGTTGCCATGGAGACTTTATTTTGCACATCAACAGCAGCAATATCAAGATCATATCCAGGCTCAAAATAGACAGTTATCTTTGACTGTCCTGTTGCGTTACTAATCGAATCTATATAGATAGAGCCCTGCACGCCATTGAGTCTATCCTCCAAAGGACGGGTTACTGACTCTTCTACGGCGTAGGCATTTGCCCCTTTGTAATCTGCTGTAACGACAACAGTTGGAGGAACAACATCAGGAAATTCCTGAACAGGTAAAACAGACATAGAGACGAGTCCGCCTATGATGATAAGGAGTGATATCACCATCGCAAAGATTGGGCGTTTTATAAAAGTTACAGAAAACATCTACTTTACTTCTTCTGGAATAAGATTATGCTCTTTGATGACAGCTTCTATCCCTTTTGTGTCTGTGAGATCTTTTGGGTTTAAAAGTGTCCCTTTCCTGATTTTCATAAAACCAGATATTACTATTTTATCTCCATCTTTAAGTCCACTTTCGATACCTACATAGTAGCGTGATCTGATATTTGTTGTTACACTTGTGCGCACAGCTTTGTTGTCAGAGCTTACGGTATAAACAAATTTTCCTAGTTGATCTTCAAAGATGCTCTGTGGCGGTATCAAGATAAAATCAAACTTGTCAGTGATAAAGATATTGACATAAACAAAAGTTCCAGGATAGACAGAGAGAGAGTGATTGTCGATAGTAGCGCGCATGGAGATTGTTGAGGTGAGCGGATCGACAGTATTATTAGAAAAATCAACAAAGCCATTAAGGCGCTTGCGTTTTAAAATATCTTCTCCTTGTCCTCTCACCTCTATAAAAGCAGGTAACTCTTCACGAGAGCGAAATTTATAGATCTTTTGAACTTGGCTCTCCGTTGGGCTAAAATAGGCATATATTGTGTTACTTTGAGTAATAGTTGTCAAAAGTGTGGACTCTCCATATCCCACTAAGTTGCCAACATCTACACGCCTTGCACTTACATGTCCAGATACAGGTGCCTTGATAATTGTATAGCTTAGTTCTAACTCAGCATTTTTTATACTTGCTTCATCAGAGGCGATAGCAGCAATGAGTTCACCTTTTCTTGCTTGGTGTTGTTCAAGTGTAGCACGAGGTGCTAAACCCTCTTTTACAAGAGGTTTAAAACGCTCAACATCGGCTATAGCGAGCGTTAAAGAGGCTTTATCTTTCTCTTTTTTTGCCTTTGCTGATTGAAGATTGCTTTTATACTGTGACTGCTCGATTAAAAAAAGCTTGTCGCCTTTTTTCACATAAGCACCATCTTTAAAATAGACTTTTTCCAAACGCCCAGACACACGAGCGCGAATCTCTTGATCACTACTCGCCTTCGTTATACCAGTGTATTGCATCCAAAGTGGAAATTTTTTCTTTGCAATGGTAATAGTTTCAACATTAAGAGGAGGCATCTCTTTTTTAACTTTTTGGGGCTTTTCAGTAGAACAAGCACTGAATATAATAAGAGATGAAAAAATAAGCGTAGAAAAAACGCTAGAGAATTTAAGCATAGGATATAGCCTTTTAATTTTATGTGTAATTCAATGAGATTGTATCGAAAACTTACCTGATTCTGCTAAGAAATATGTTAGTAGTGCAATAAATTACAGTAACATATATTAGTACAAGTGAATACCAGCATGAAATTTTATAACAGAGAATATCGAGCCTACTTTTAAGCGTTCAACCATAATAAATGTCATATTTCAATGAGACAAGAGAGCATAAGATGTGAGGCATAACTTTGCAGGTGTACTTATTGTACGTCAAAAAGTTATAACGAAGCAGATTGTGCTCTCTTGTCTCACCCGAAGGGCGCCTTAGAAAAGGCTCACTTTCTGCGTTAAACTTCAGTCGATGAAGCTACGGCTTCACCTCAGAAGTTTGCCTTGAAATTAAACCTTTTCTAAGGCGTTGCAATATGACATTTATTATGGTTGAACACTTACGTTTAAAAGATGCTATAATCATAAAAAACAAGGGTTTGGGTGAAGTACAGTCTTTTTTTAATTTTACTTACATGTAAGCTTTTTTCTGAGCCTTTGTCCTTATACTTTTCAGGGAATGAAATCCTTGATGAACGCGAGCTTTATAGCGCTATTGGGATTGATAAGCCTTTGTTTTATCAATTTTGGCGTAATGAACCTCAGCTAGAACCTTCCAATGTGCAAATCTATAAGAGTGTTTTACAAGATTATTATCGCTCAAAAGGTTTTTATCACACCTCCTTACATGTAAGCATAAAAAAAGATAAAATTACTTATAAAATTAAAGAGAAAGCTTTTATCAAAGTGGCTGATATTTCTATTATCTCCTCGCTAGATTTTAAAGATATTTTAGAGCTATTTGTAGGTGATCGTTTTGAAGCAGGGCGTTTTGTTGATGACAAAAAAGCCATCATTTCTTATGCAAATGATAAAGGTTTTTGTAATGCCATATTGAATGCCAAAGCGTGGATAGACAATGAAGAAAACAAGGCATTTATACTCTATGAACTTGATGAAAAAGAAAAGTGCTCTTTTGGTGAAATAAAAGTAACAAATAGTGGAGGTTTTGATCCTTGGCTTATAGAGTCTTTTTTGCGTTTTAAAGAGGGTGAACCTTACTTATCAGAGAAAATTCGTCAAAGTTATGATCTCTTATATGCGCAAGGTGGACTTGCAAAAGCCACTATCGAGCCACAAGAACATAATGGCACAAGAGTTCCTATACATCTATCCGTTAGCAGACGCGAAGAGCCTATCCGTTTTCGCGCAGGTATTGGTGTGAGTAGTGATGAGGGTCTTGTTTTGCAAGGAGGAGTGATTCACAGAAACTTTTTGGATAATTTAAAAACATTGAGCTTTGATGCTCGTTATTCTCGTATTAGACAAGAGATTAAAAGTACCTTTTCTATGCCTTTGCAAGATCATAATCTTTTTGGTACAACTCTAGGGTATAAAAATGAACGCTTTAATGGTTATAAAGAAGAAAGCACCTATTTAAGCCCTTATATCCAACAATACGATCAGCCTCACTCTTTTAAAGAAGCTCTTTTAATAGACCAGGCAAGAACATATGATAGTGGAGATAAAGAGCTTTTTGCCGAAAGCGACTTGTTGATTACTTCTCTTGTTTTTAACTGGAAATACGATATTAGAGATAAGCTGCTTGAGCCAACAAAGGGCTATTATCTCTTTGGTAATTTTCAGGGTTCTTACAAGATGGAAATTTCTGATTCTACATATATAAAAGGTCTCATAGGTTTTGCCTATCTTTTCTCGTATCATCAACATGTCTTTGGAGTCAAATCAAATATAGGAAGTATTAGACTTTATGATGGAAACCTCCCTTCTTCATATCGTTTTTACGCAGGAGGAATGAACTCAAATCGTGCCTATGCCTACCGTAAACTAGGACCAAGCAATAAGCGCGGAGACCCTACGGGTTTTCACTCACTCTCAGAATCTACCGCTGAGTATCGTTTTCCTCTTATCGGTGATTTGCGTGGTGTGCTTTTTACTGATGTAACTTTGATAGGACAAGAGTATCTCCCTAATCAAAACGACCCATATGCTGCGATAGGTACAGGTATGCGTTACTCTACACCGATAGGGCCTTTTGCTATTGATATTGCTATGGATGTGGAAGATACTACGCAATATGCCATTCATTTTCATATAGGAGAGCTTTTTTAAAAAGATTTATGTTACAATTGGAGATAGCTATATTTTAAGTAATCAGGATAAACTTATAAAATTCCTCTATTTAACGCTTTATTATCTTCTTCTTTTGGTACTGAGTCTCTTTTTTGTTACTGTTTTTACTCTTTATAACCCACATTTTTTAGAACTTGTCTCTAAGGAGTTGTCTCATAATGATACGCTTTCGTTTTCTCGTGTAGAGGGAAGTGTCGCAGAAAAGTTAATATTTCATAATATAAACTACAAAGATAGCCTTTTTATAGACAAAGTAGTTATCAGCTATGACTTATTTTCTTTTGTATTTGGCAATAGAAAAATAGATAAGATAGAGCTCTATAAGCTTAAAGTATTGAGTAAGCTATATAAAAATGAGAGTTCATCATCTCGTGATTCAAACTTTGTAATTCCCGATTTTAGTATTGGTTCTATAAGTATTGTGGATGCCATGATAGAAGATAATACAGGCTATAAATTTTCTGTAAATCTTAACAATCTTGCATATAGTGAAGGCGTTGTAGATATTGAGGATATCAATCATTTAGCCTTACATATAAAGAGTAAGCAAGATATTTTTATTGCACTCAAAGCAAATAAACTACGCTACGATAAAGCCTTGTATGTAAGACAGGTAAAAGCCGATGTTGATGTCGAAAAAAATCATCTTAGTCTTGATGGAAGCGTAGTAAATACAGCGATTCAAGCGAAGGCAACTCTTAAGTATGATGCCAGTCTAACACAGAGTGTAGAGAGCTTATTTGAAACTCTTCCAAGAGAGTTAAATCTTATAATTACAAATGCAGATGCTCGCTCTATAGAGCTTTATACTCAGATACAAGAGTTAAAATTTCAAGATCAAAACCTCTCTCTTAGTGCACTTGCAATAGAAGTAAACTATATATATAGCCAAGATTTTATAAGCTTACATGTAAGACATGATATAAATGAGACAAGTATCAATGCAAGCCTTGAACATAACCTAAGCATAGGCTTTGATGCCAAAGTGCAAGATAATTTCCATGTAAGGATAAAAAAGAGCCCCTTTGTGCTTCCCTTTCAAGATGTTTATGCTTTTCTTGATGTGGACTCTACGCTATTTTCTCTTACAACTACTACTCTTTGCAGTGAAAATATCTTGAAAAGTAGTGATTATGATAATTATACTTTGGAGACACATATTCATGATTTAAACCTCAGTTTTATACCTAATCTGCCACCATCACTCAAAGAATATCCCCTCTCTACTGATGTAAATATCAGCTATCTTAAGAGTGCAAATGAGTTTACTGGATATATAAATGCAAATGCGAAACACAGCTCTTATGAGGCTAAGTTAAATTATCATACTAAACACTTTACAACTGATGGCTTTATTCACACTGATGGTAATACCACATTTTGGAAATCTCTGCCTTTAAAAAATATAGACACCGTCCATCTTATAAGCGATTTTTCACCTGAAGCATCTATGCTTTATATAAACTCTCAAGAATTGCATGCGACACTCTTTGATAACAATACAAAGATAACTGGCTGGGGTTCTTTCTCCTCTTCAGAGTTTAATTTTCAAGGTGACTACAGTGAAGAGCGTACCTTAATTAATATTGACTCAAATATTCCCTCGCTCTATACAGCTATTGATGCGATATATGATTTAAATCTTTCTGAGAGGATGATATTTGATTGTGAACTAGATATGAATACCACACTTATGATAGATGATACCTTACATGTAAGCAATACAATTTCGCTGCCTTGGTACCTTGCTATGAGTAGTGAAGACTCTATCATTTACGGGACAGATGCCAATCTTACACTTAGTATTAAAGAAAATTCTCTCAGTATTGATAGTTATAATTTTAATCTTTACAATAGAGATTTTTTCGCAACAAAGCCATCACGCTTGCATTTAGATAAAGATAAAAAACTTAAAATTGAGCAGTTTTGGATCAATGATGGTATCAAACTTAGTGGTGATTATGCCTTGGATACGCAAACATTACAATTGGAGGCTGAAGCGGATAGTTTTCACTACAAAGGTACAGAAGGAGAAGCTGACATAGACTTACATGTAAGCATTTTTCATGATGATAATACAAGCAGTGTAGATGGAATCGTGGAGCTTAAAAATACACTTATTGTTTATAAGCCTGTAGCTACGGGTATCGTTCATGATGATGATATTATTTTGATACAAGATGTTCAAGCACCTAAAAAGTCACCATTGGCGCTCAATATACAAGTCTATTCAAAGGAGCCTATCAGATATAAAACAAAAGACATTGATGTAAGTTTTACTCCTGATATAACGCTATATAAAGAGCCTATGAAAGAGATGGAGGTTTTAGGTTGGTTGGAAACAAAAGAGGGACGCGTTTTTAATTCAGGTGCTGAATATGATATAGAAAAAAGTGAGATTTACTTCGCTGGTGGAGCGATAAATCCTTATCTTAATCTGCATTTATATTATGAAATTGACGATAAGGAGATAGATATCTATGTTACGCATATGCTCTCTTCTCCCGTACTTCTTTTTACCTCAAATCCACCAATGAGTCAAAGTGATATCATCAGTTATCTCCTCTTTGGTGTCCCTGCAAACAGTAGTTTTGATAGTGATGATAGTAGTAGTACAAGTATTAATGCTGCAAATATTTTTTTAGGAACAGGTATCAAGCAGATGATAGGTGATACCACAGGAATACGCATTGATACGCTCAATCTTCTTAGTAAAAAAGATGGAGGCATAGGCTTTGAAGTAGGCACTAGGGTAAGCCAAGATATTCGAATTGTCTTAAAAAATGACGATATCTTCTCTATAGTTTTACAAATGAGCCTCTCTAAAAGCCTCCGACTTGATGTTGATGTTCAAGAGACAGGGCAGGGAGTAAATATTATTTATGTGAAAGATTATGAGGATTTTATAAAATAGATTTGTTTTTTTCTTTTTACTTAGAACTTTAAGCCAACGATATGCTAAAATTCCACTATTACAATAAAAGAGGAATTCTAAACAATGCAAATTACTGAAACTACAGACGCGTTTAAAAGCTTAATTGAGACTATTAAAAAACAAGATGGATATAAAGACCCTATCGCCTTTGGCGTCTGTCGCGTGGATGTTGGTCAGCTAAATAGTGATAAAACACTTCAAGCAACTTATCCACTTATTAACTGGAATGAGAACTTTGGGAGTGCGGCTATCTTCATAGAGGCACTTCGTGAGCAAGGTGTTTATGTTGATGTTACTCAAAGTGAAGTTGTTTGTGATATAAACTTAAGCTTTTTACAAAACTGTTTAAATGCTTTTACTCCGTACTCAGATGAGGCATATGGCGCAGCACATAAAAATATTCAAGTAATCTCTTCACTTTATAATATCATTAAAGAAAATGGTATGCGTGATGGTGAGTATAAAGTAGTTTTTCTTTTTGAAGATGCTGCTTGTGTAAGCGTTGAGGCAACCTACTTAAAACTTTATGCACTCTCACTAGCAAAAGTTCAACTGCGCAGTATCAACCTTAACGGTGCTTTTGGTGCACTGCCAAATGTTGCTTGGTCGGCAGGAGAACCTATCGAGCTTGATTGGTTGCGTGAGTTTGAGATAGAACTTAAACTCACAAACACTTATCCACATATTGATTTTGTTGATAAATTCCCTCGCTTCTTACAACATATCATCCCAGCGGATAATACTCGTATCTTAGAGACTTCAAAAGTACGCTTTGGAGCGCAACTTCATGCAGGAACAACTGTTATGCCAGGTGCTAGTTACATCAACTTTAATGCTGGAACTACTGGTATAAGTATGGTTGAGGGGCGCATCTCTAGCTCTGCTATCGTTGGTGATGGTTCTGATGTTGGTGGTGGCGCTTCTATCTTAGGCGTTTTAAGTGGAACTGATGGGAATCCTATTTCTGTAGGAAAAAATTCACTTCTTGGTGCAAATAGTGTGTGCGGTATTCCTTTGGGTGATGCTTGTATTATCGATGCAGGACTTGCTATTTTAGAAGGGACTAAAATTGGAATCTATCCAGACCAACTTGCAAAAATACAAGAAGCCAATCCTAAGGTAACTATAGATGGCGAAGTATTTAAAGGCAAAGATTTAGCAGGTCTTGATGGTCTTCATTTCCGTCAAAACTCTACGACTGGTGAAATAACTGCAAGACGTTCCACTCGTGAGATTAAACTAAACACTGATTTACACTAAGTTTTTATTGCTAAATTTCTCCCTCGCTCTGCGTGGGAAAATATATGTGCAGCTAATTTTACACCGTAAAGTTAATTATAAATACCTGACCCTCAATATTTGAGTTACTTTCTCTTTGAAATGTCGTAAATAAGGGATTTGAAGGTAAAAGTGGTGACCCCTAGGAGAATTGAACTCCTGTAACATGGATGAAAACCATGGATCCTAACCGCTAGACGAAGGGGCCACTAATTTGATAGGTCGAAATTCTACAAGGATAATTCTTAAAATTCCATTAAATTATGGAATTTTAAGTGCATTATTTATGATTCGCTATAAAATTCACGGAGTGCACGAATAATTACAGCATTTTTAGAGATGCTTTCTGCTTTTGCATTATCGTTTACAAGTTCATAAAGATCAAGTGGGAGAGAGATTGAAAAAGTTTTTGTTTCAATTTTCTTTTTCTTGTTTACAAGAGCAGTGATGCTATCAAGAAGTTCGATAATTTTTTTAGTATCGATTGGTTTTTGAATAAAACTGTTTACACCGATTTTTATTACTTCTGAGACTTTTTGGATATCATTACTTGCTGAGATTACGATAATAATCTGATTTGGGTTAATCGCTTTAATGCGACGTGAAAGTTCTATTCCATCCATCTCTGGAATAATGATATCTACAAAAACGATATCTGGCATTTTCTTCTCATAAAGCTTTAGCGCTTCTTTTCCATCAAATGCTGATGTTACTTCTGAGAAATAGTTCTTAAAAGTTGAACTAAGAAGCTCGTTTGCTACTGCTTTGTCTTCAACGGTCATCGCGGTTAATTTTTTTGTCTGTTCTGTTAAGCGTACTAAATCATTAGTTGACATTGTATATCCTGTTTGTAAATTTGTGCCGCAATTATATCCAACAACATATAAACGAACATTAAATATAACACTTTTAAAAAAAACGTAAAAAATATCTATTAGTTGAAATCTATTTTAAAGCGTTCTAGCCATTCTCTGTTGTCTTTATGAACATTCTCTTGTTGGTCTAAAATATTGTGAATGATGCTTTTGAGTGTAGTTGTATCCATAAATTCCAAAAGTTCTGGGTTGATATGTGTTGTGGTAGTGTCGGAATACATATTTAAAAGTTCTTCTATATCGTTTATTAGTTTTGATTTAATACTTTGACTCATAAAAGTTCCTATTAAAAAATGGGCTTTTTATAGATTGCTTTATTCACACTTGTAAATGCTAAAATGCAATTATACTTGATTTATGCTAAAAGTGATACCTAGGGGCTGCAAAAAAACTTTTCTTTGTGTAAAAGATACAATAAATGTAACACATATAATATAATATTATATAAACATGCAAATTTTTCTCAACTTTAAGCTTGAGTTTTGTAAAATCTGAATGAACATTCATTCAACCTTAGGAGGAAAAGATGGAGATTGTAAAGAAAGATACTTCATATGAAGCACTTTATAGTGCATTTGAAGAGAGAATAGAGCAGTTGAAAAAACTGCCAAAAATGGATGAAAACAATTCTATTGAAAAAACAATAGAAGCTCATGGTTTTTCAAGAAGAGATTTTATGAAATGGGCAGGAGCTTTTACTGCAATGTTGGCACTTCCTTCAAATTTCACACCGCTTATGGCTGAGGCTGTAAAAGTTGCTGATAGATTACCGATCATTTGGTTGCACATGGCAGAATGCACAGGCTGTACGGAGTCACTGTTGCGTTCAGCAAACCCTTCAATAGATAGTTTGATTTTTGACTATGTATCATTGGAATATCAAGAGACACTTATGACCGCTGCTGGTTGGCAAGCTGAGCAAAACCTTGAAAACTCTATAGAGAAATATAAGGGTAGATATATTTTAATGGTTGAAGGCGGTATTCCAAGTGCTGATACTGAGCATTATTTAACTATTGGTGGGCATGGAAAAACAGGCAAAGCTTCGGCGAAACATGCTGCAGAACATGCTGCTGCAATATTTGCAATAGGAACATGTTCTGCTTTTGGTGGGGTTCAAGCTGCAGCGCCAAATCCTTCAAATGCAGTATCTCTTAGTGAAGTAACAGATAAAACTGTGATTAATGTACCTGGATGTCCTCCAAGTGAAAAGAATATCGTAGGAACTTTACTGCATTATTTGCTTTATGGCACACTCCCAGCTCTTGATGTTTATAATCGTCCTAAGTGGGCTTATAGATTGAGAATTCATGATCTTTGTGAGCGTCGTGGGCATTTTGATGCAGGTGAGTTTGTAGAGAAATTTGGTGATGAAGGCGCAAAAGATGGTTACTGTCTTTATAAGGTAGGCTGCAAAGGCCCATATACTTTTAACAACTGTTCTAAACAAAAATTTAATCAAGGAACATCTTGGCCTGTACAAGCTGGTTTTGGTTGTATCGGATGTAGTGAACCAAATTTTTGGGATACCATGGGGACAGTAAATGAGCCACTCAAAGATAATCTTTATCATACTGCACTTGGTGGTTTAGGCGCAGATGCTACGGCAGATAAAATAGGTTTAGCTCTATTGACGGTTACAGGGATAGGTATAGCTGCGCATGCCGCTTTATCTGCTGCGAAGCCACCAAAAGAATAGGACGGTAAATTTTGATGGATGAAAGTATTCAAAAGCCCCATTTGATGGAAGCAAGAATAGAAGCAAAAAAATTTACTATGAAGCACACAAGAGATAATACCAAGGAGGAAAAAGTGAGTGAAGCGCAAGAGCATACACTGCCATCGGGACCAAAAAGAGTTGTAGTTGATCCAATTACTAGAATAGAAGGGCATTTAAGAGCAGAGGTGATCGTAGATGATGAGGGTATAGTTCAAGATGCTTTTGTATCCTCCACTTTATGGAGAGGTTTAGAAGTTATTGCAAAAGGAAGAGATCCAAGAAATGTCCCTTTGATTATGCAAAGAATTTGTGGAGTTTGTACTTACTCTCACTACTTGAAAAGCACAATGGCGATGGAAGATGCCCTAGGAATTACTATTCCTTATAACGCAGAACTAGTAAGATCTCTAATGGATCAGGCACTCTTTTTGCATGATCATGTTGTTCATTTTTATCACCTACATGGTGTTGATTGGGCAGATATTGTTTCAGCATTAAGTGCCGATCCTGCCAAAGCTAGTAAATTAGCATTTAAGTATTCAAAAAGCCCTATCGCGACTGGAGAGAATGATTTAATAAAAGTTCAAGAAAAAGTTACAAAATTTGCACAACACCCACAAGGATTAGGACCATTCGCTAATGCATATTGGGGACATGGAACATATAAGTTTACGCCAGAGCAAAATCTTATTGTGCTTGCTCACTATTTAAAAGCACTTGAAATGCAAAGAATTGTAGCTCAGATGCAAGCAATTTTTGGTGGAAAAAATCCGCACCCACAAAGTTTAGTTGTAGGCGGAGTTACCTGTGTAATGGATATGCTTGACCCTGCAAGAATGGGTGAGTTTATGGTTAAATTTAAAAAACTTGCAGACTTTGTTAATAATGCATATTATGCTGATATTGTTATGGCAGCTGAGATGTATAAAACTGAACCATCTGTCATGAAGCCAATGGGTGTGAAAAATTTCATGTCTTTTAAAAGTATGATGCTTGGTCGCAATGATTATCTTTTTGATAGTGGTATTATTATGGATGGAGATCTTACAAAAACTTTTGATCTTGATATATCAAAAATTACAGAAGAAGCAACTCACTCATGGTATCAAGATGACGAACCACTACATCCATATGATGGAAAAACAGAAGGAAATTATACTGGTTTTGTTGATGGTGAAAGTGTTGGACCTGATGGAGAGATGATTCACTCTAAAAATATTGATCCAAATGGAAAGTATAGTTGGATTAAGTCTCCAAGATATGATGGAGAACCTATGGAGGTTGGTCCTTTAGCTGTTATATTGGTAAGTTATGCAAAAGGTAATAAAAGAGTTGTGAAGATTGTAAATGAATTTCTTGAAGAGACAGGAATTCCAACTACGGCACTGTTTTCAACTTTAGGAAGAACAGCAGGAAGAATGCTTCAAGCTAAGTTAATTGCCGATTATGGACTGACTGCATTTAATAACCTTATAGAAAACACTAAAGTAGATCAAGAAACTTGCGCTACTTATACTATTGATAATGATAAAGAGTATAAGGGTGTTGGTATGGGTGATGTGCCTAGAGGAATGCTTTCGCATTGGGTACGTATAAAAAATGGTGTTGTTGAAAACTATCAAGCAGTAGTTCCCTCAACATGGAATGCTGGACCAATAGACGCACAAGGAAAAAAAGGTCCTTATGAAGCAGACTTAATAGGTCTAAAAATCTTAGATCTTACACAACCTTTGGAAATTATTAGAATTATTCACTCTTATGACCCATGTATTGCGTGTGCTGTTCATGTAATGGATACAAAAGGCAATAAGCTTAGTGAATATAAAGTTGACCCACTTTACGGTGGCGTTTGTAGCGTTTGAGGAGTGAAAAATGCAGACAACTAATGAAGCTTTTGTAGAAAGCAAGTGTGAATATGAAAAAGAAGAAGAGTTTACCTCGCTATACAGATGGCAACACTGGATACGCGCACTCTCTATAGCTGTATTAATTATTACGGGGTTTTATATAGCTGAGCCGTTTGTTGCATCAATACCAAGTGCGCAACCAGATAACTTTATGCAAGCACTTTTTAGATTTTGGCATGTTGTTTTTGGTTTTATTCTTCTATCGGTGGTTGTTTTTAAAAGTTATCTTTTTATCTTTGGAAAAAAACATGAAATTGAAAGAAAATCAATAAAAGATATAGTAAATCCAAAGGTTTGGATTAAACAAATTGGATACTATTTGTTAATTACAAAGCATCCAAAATTAAATGGTGTTTATAATCCTTTACAGTTTATGGCATACACGGGTTTCTATTTGATGATGACTGCTTTAATACTAACAGGATTGATACTCTATGTGCATGTTTATCATGATGGTTTTTCTAATCTTATCTATGGTACAATGAGAGCGTTTGAAGCAATGATGGGTGGTCTTGCTAATGTGAGAACAATACATCACCTTACAATGTGGGGTGTGATATTATTTATTCTTGGACACATTTATATGGCTGTTTATAATGCAATATTTGGAAAAGAAGGCGCAATGGATGCAATTTTTTCTGGTTTAAAATGGCATAAAAAACATTAGTTTTATACTCAGATTTTTCTGAGTATAAGTATCATTCATGAATATAATTTACTTGCATATGCTAAATAAATCAAGAAGCTTTTAAACTCTAAATCGTTTACAATAAAGGAAAATATTTGGAAATTTTAATCTTAGGCATTGGAAATATACTTTTTGGAGATGAGGGATTAGGTCCACATCTTGCAAATCTTATAGAAGAAAAATATCAATTTTCGTCTTCAAAACATAATGTAGATGTTGTTGATGGGGGTACGCTAGCGCATAGACTGATACCAATTATTACACAATATGACAGAGTTGTGATGATTGACTGCGTAAAGGTTGATGATGGGAAAATTGGAGATGTTTACTCTTTTGAATTTAGCGATATGCCAGAACATATCAAATGGAATGGAAGTGCTCACGAGGTAGAGATGCTTCAGACTCTCCAAATGATTGACATGATGGAAGATCTTCCTCCTGTTAAAATAGTTGGCGTTATCCCGTATGTTATCGGGGAAGATAGTACATTTACTATGACGCAAGAGGTGATAAAAGCAAGTGTTACGATGGAAAAAGTAATTATAGATTATCTTGAAAAAATTGGAGTTAATGTGAAAATTAAAAATAATTTAACGATTACAGATATA
>Ga0256840_1001839_pt1 | contig 19242 bp, 20 predicted proteins | sample 355202metaG_FD_185969 | JGI IMG/M metagenome (GOLD analysis project Ga0256840, IMG submission 185969) | Hydrothermal vent microbial communities from Mid Atlantic Ridge, Atlantic Ocean - 355-202 | ecosystem: Environmental > Aquatic > Marine > Hydrothermal vents | place: Atlantic Ocean: Mid...
AAACAATAATAATATAAAAAATTTAATGTGATATTTTTTTGTTAGTTTAATAGATGATATAATTACACTCTGACTCCGTCATTCCAAGCTTGACTTGGAATCTACTAGCTAATTGTTCAGAGAATTCAATTATCTAAAAATATGGATAGATTTATGAAATTTGATAATGTAAAAACACCTTGTTATATTTGTGAAGAAAAACTTTTAGAAAATAATTTGAAATTACTTGATTATGTACAAACACAAAGTGGTGCTAAAATCATCTTAGCTCTTAAAGGTTTTGCTATGTGGGGTACATTTGATTTGCTAAAAAGGTATCTTAGAGGATGTACTGCAAGTGGACTTCATGAAGCAATTTTAGCAAAAGAAGAGTTTGCAAAAGAGGTACATACTTACTCCCCAGCTTTTAAAGAGGAAGATATACAGAGCATTGCTAAAATCTCAGATCATATAGTTTTTAACTCCCCAAATCAGCTTTTTTTATATAAAGATAGAGTCAAAGCTATCAATCCTAAAATCTCCATAAGCCTTAGGATAAATCCAGAGTATTCAGAATCTCCTGTTGACATCTATAATCCATGCGGAATGTATTCCCGTTTAGGAACAACTCTAAAAAACTTTGATGCAGAGGTTTTAAACTATGTAGATGGACTGAACTTTCATGCTCTTTGTGAGCAAAATGTTGAGGCATTAGAGAAAGTTTTAGAGGCTTTTGAAGAGAAATTTGCCAAATATTTCAAAAACCTCAAGTATATAAATTTTGGTGGCGGTCATCATATAACGAAAAAAGGCTATGATGTTGAAAAATTGATAAAAATCATAAAAGATTTTAGAGAAAAATACAGTGTAGATGTTTACCTAGAACCAGGTGAAGCAGTAGGGTGGGAGACAGGAGTTTTAGTCTCAAGTGTTTTAGATATAGTGCATAATGGTATGGATATAGCTATCCTAGATACATCAGCAGAGGCTCATATGCCAGACACTTTAGCGATGCCTTATCGTGCAGATGTGAGAGGTTCAGCAATGGCAGGGGAGAAGAAATATACTTACCGTTTAGGTGGAAACACTTGTTTAGCGGGTGACATCATGGGGGATTACTCTTTTGATGAACCCTTACAAATCGGAGATAAAATTATATTTGAAGACCAAATACACTACACTTTTGTAAAAAATACTACATTTAACGGCATAAAACTACCATCACTTCTTATAAAACGAAAAAATGGCACCTTAGAGATAGTCAAAGAGTTTGGCTATGAAGATTATAAAAATAGACTTTCATAAGTGCTATAGTACATCCATGACGGCTAAAGCTAATTTGGAATATAAAGTAATATATCTAATTGAGAACTTCTAAGTAAAGCATTTGCAGTGGAAGAGAAGTAAGAGCCTGCTATATCTGTACCTGAGGAACCAACAACAAGTAGGTCTGCATCAGTGGTTTTGATATGGTTTAGCAAATCTTTTTCAATAGATTTAGAGCATTTTAACATCTCAATCTCCTCAACATGAACATCTTCTTTAAATATATCTATACGAGGACGACCGAGTGAGATATTATCGCTATTGTTATCTAGGTAGTCTATCTTCAAATCGTCTAAGTTTTCATATGCAAAGAGCAGTTTAATATTAGAATTTTTAAATATAGCTTGAGAAAATAATATTACTTCTTTAGATGGTTTTGATAGATCAGTAGGTGCTAAAATACTTTTGTAGTGTGTCGAAATGCTATTTTTTATCACTAGAACAGCCAAAGCACTTTTTTTGCAATGTTGTTTTCAAAAGAGCCAAGATAATAATTCTCAATTTTAATCTTAGGCTGTGAGCCTAGAATTATTAAATCAGCACGAATTTTTTTTGCTAAATGAACTACTTGTTCCTCAGCATCTCCAACTGCAATGTGTATAAAATACTCAACTTCTTTACTTGCATCAATAGAAGTTAGTTTTTGAGTTATTTTCCTCTTTATATCATTCTCATCAATTTTCTTTTTAAATGAGTCCAATGATATCTCTATGTCAATGACAGAAATATCAATAGCATAGATGATGTGTAGCTGTACATCATTCTCTTTTGCTAGCAAAACAGCTCTTTTTATAACTTCATCATCAAAAGTTGACATATTAATTGCAGCAAGTATTGTATTTAATTCTTTCATACTTATTTCTCCTTTTTATTTGTGTTAAATAAACTGTTAGCAGTCTCTTTTCCCGCGTTAATATTAGAAATAGTGAAAATAAAATGGTTGGTATAACCTGTGTCCCAAGTGTTGCTAAATCTAATCCAACCCCTAAATCTATAAAGAAAAACAGCAACAAAAAATCTCTTAAGCCCACAAGACATGCACCTATTGCTTCTCTATAAGGTGTCGAAGCCAGTGCCATTTCAGTAAATACATCGCCAAACACAGGAACCATAATTAGCCCCTAAACCGTTGGCGAATCATTTTTTCAATACTAATAACAATATAGATAACAGACCCAACTGCAAAGATTTGCAACCAGTCACTTAGTCCAATAGGAGCTGTATGAAACATTTGATTCATAATTGGTAGATATGTAAGTGCCATGGAAGCAGTAATCATAGCTACGATACCACTCTATATCCACATATTGCTAAATACCCCAAGCTTAAACATACTCAAGCGTAAAGAGCGTGAATTGAGTAGATAAAAAGACTCTCCAACTGCAAAAACATTTACTGCAATTGTACGAGCTTCATCTAAACTTGCTCCATTGTAAAGTGCTAATTTAAATAGACCAAAAGAGCCTCCAAGTAGCATAAATCCAACTAAGAAAATACGAAAAATCAACTCCCCATTTAATATTGGCAAAGAAGGTGAACGCGGTGGTTTATTCATTAATCCTGGTTCGCGTGGTTCAAAGGCGAGTGTTAAACCAAGAAAAATTGCAGCTGTCATATTAATCCATAGTGCTTGAACAGGGAGTATTGGGAGTGTGCTTCCTATTAAAACCGCAACAATAATCACAAGACCTTCCCCAAAGTTAGTAGCTAGTATAAATCCAAGAAATTTTATTATATTATCTAGTACTCCTCGTCCCTCTTCAACTGCTGCTTCTATTGAGGCAAAATTATCATCTGCCAATACCATATCAGCCGCCTCTTTAGCAACTTCAGTGCCTGTAATTCCCATAGCAATTCCAATATCAGCCTTGCGAACGGCGGGTGCATCATTGACGCCATCGCCTGTCATAGCAACCACTTCACCCTTTGATTGTAATGCTTCAACAATGCGTAGTTTTTGCTCAGGTGCAACTCTGGCAAAAACAGATGTTTTACCTGCAGTTTGAATCAACTCGTTATCGCTTAGAGCTTCAAGCTCTTTTCCTGTAACTGTAACAGCTTCCTTTGCTCCATTAGAGTGTTGATATAAACCCATCTTTTGAGCAATAGCTCTAGCAGTTATAGCATGGTCTCCTGTAATCATTTTTATTTGTATTCCAGCTGTTTTACACGCTACTATTGAACGAATTGCCTCTTCTCTTGGTGGATCAATCATCCCTTGAAGACCTATAAATTCTAACGAACTATTAACACTATCGTGGCTGATTTTTTCTTTATTTATATCGGTAATAAGTCTGGCAAAAGCTAATACTCTCAACCCTTTTGTTGCCATAATTTCTACTTGAGCATAAATATCTTTTTTCTTAAGAGGTATAGAATTTCCATTAAAATCTAAGAAGCTGCTACAACGCTCTAAAACACTCTCAATAGAACCCTTTAAATAGATTATATTTTTTTTGTCTCTTGATTAAAATGCAAAGTTGCCATGTACTGGTACTGAGACTCAAAAGGGATTGTGTCTTTTTTTGGCATCAGAGAAGTGAGTAAATCAGTATCTATATTTGCCTTTTTTGCTGAAACAAGTAAAGCACCCTCAGTCGGATCACCTTCAATAATCCATGTTTTTTTACTCTGTAGAAGTACAGAATCGTTACATAGTAAACCAGCTTTTAGTAGCTCCAAAAGAGCTGGTTTTTTAGCAATGTTACAACTATTATTTAATTGACTTATTTCACCATCTGGTGCATAACCAATTCCACTTACTCTAAAGCTTTCACCTCCACTCCAAAGTTCCTGCACTGTCATCTCATTACGAGTCAAAGTACCAGTTTTATCTGAGCAGATTACTGTAGTGCTTCCTAAGGTTTCTACTGCAGGAAGATGACGAATAATAGTGTTGCGTTTAGCCATTCGTGAAACACCAATAGCTAAAATTATTGTCATAACAGCAGGTAGGCCTTCTGGTATCATAGCAACTGATAAAGCAACTGATGCCATAAATAGACTCTCCCATGTATTACCATGCCAAAGACCTACAAAAAATGTAATTGTAGCCAATGCAAGTATAACCAATAGCAAGATATGACTAAATTTGGCTATTTTTCTTGTTAAAGGTGTATCAAGGATTTGAGCATTATTAAGAAGTTTTGAGATATGACCTATTTCAGTATTATCACCGATTTCAACAACTATACCAACACCAGTACCATAGGTAACCAAGGTAGATGAATAGAGAATATTGCTTCTATCTGCAAGGGAAGTATCTTCTTTTAATAGATTATTAATCTTTGCAACAGGGATTGATTCACCTGTTAAAGCGGATTCATCTATCTGCAGTTCACGAGAAGAGAGCAGTCGCATATCAGCAGGTACTTTATCGCCAGATTGCAACTGTACTATATCGCCCACAACAAGTTCTTTTGCATCAATTTGCTGTTTTTTCCCTGCTCGTAAAACGGTGCTTGTTGTTAACATAGCTTGTGAAAGGGCAGCGAGTGCGCTTAGTGCTTTGCTCTCTTGCATAAATCCTATAATAGCATTAAGCATTACAACACCAAAAATTACACCAGCATCTACAAAGCCGCCTAGGTATAATTTCACTCCAATAGCTACGAGTAATATATAAACGAGCGCTTGATGAAATTGGAGTACAAAACGAGCTAGGGGACCTTTTGTTTTTTTAACAGTTAAAATATTTGCACCAGACTCTTTTTTCCTTTTTTCAATTTCTGATATTTCCAGCCCTCTGTCTAAATTTGAAGAGAGTATTTTTATTACTTCTTTTTCACTTATACTATGCCAGCTTTTATTAATATTTTTATTCATTATTTTACTTTTTATCAATAGAGCTTAAAAGTATTGCTATTGATTTCGTGGATGGATGGCTTTCAAGTGCTATTTTTATTGTCATACTAATAGGAACAGCTAAGAACATTCCAACTGGACCTAATACCCATCCCCAAAATATCAAAGAGAAAAATACAACAACAACAGAAAGACCTAAATTTCTTCCCATGTATCGAGGTTCAATAATATTACCCAGTATAATATTAATAGTTAAATATAGACCAATGACCCAATAAACATTATTAATATCAAGACCTACGAGAGATACAAGAATAGCTGGAATTGCCGCTAATATTGAACCAAAACTTGGAATATAGTTTAATAAAAATGCTATCAAGCCTAGAAGAAGTGCAAAATCAACACCAATAATTGTTAAGCCTAATGAAACTAGTATTCCAGTAATTAAACTTATTACTGTTTTTATAGCAAGGTATCTGTTAATCTTGTGACTAAAAATTTCAAATGGATTATCTTTTGTTATTTCAGTATTACTTATCAGCGCTAGTTTTGTTTTAAAACTTGAAATTTCAAAAAGCATAAAAGTTACACCAATAAATATGACAAATGAGTTTGATATTACTGCAGTAAAAGATTTTAAAAAGAATCCCGCATAACCTAAAAGGCTAGCTGGATTAAATATATTTTCTAAATTAGTCTTAGAGACTTCAACTCCAATTTTATTTAAAAAACTACTTACAGAGTCTATAACCTCTATGATTTTAGCTTGATACTGAGGAGTGTTGGATAAAAAATTATCTACCGAGCTAGAGAGGATATAAGCAAAACCAAAAAGCACAACTACAACAGCAGATAAAACTATTAAAAAAGCAAAGATACGAGGCATTTTTAATTTTTCTAGCCAAAAAATAGCAGGAGTGCTAACTATTGCAATAAAAACTGATAATAAAAATAGCACAATTATAGATGAAGCTGCCTTTACTCCAGCTATTATTATAATAAATGCAGCTAAACCTAGCCAAATTTTATATACATTAGTGTTATTTTGTTTTTTCATTTTCTTTTCCTCTTTAATCTGCAGAGCTATTTTTTGATTTTAAAGGAACATAGACAAGTGTGTCAATAGGGGATCTTTGCAGTAAATAAGTAGCCGTTGAGCCAAAAATAAGTGAATTTAAACTGTTTACTCCTTTTGAGCCAAGTACAAGCAAATCTGAATTGTCATTTTTTATATTCTTATGTATAACATGGAGTTGTGCATCTTTCTCTTTTGCTATAGAGATAGCTCTCTTAAGTGCCTCTTGTGACATTTTTGATTTATCGATAGCAACTAGTATTTTACTAATCTCTTTCATAATTCTTCTCCTGCTTTTTACGAGTATATATCTCTTATGGTAAACCCTAATTGTGCATCATACTGTCTTTGTGATGCAGTCCGACTAAGTAATAGGTGATACCAAGTGCTAAAACTACAGCTGCAATTGAAAAAATATCCATAGGGGTTAGGGTTGCAAAGTCAATAATAATAACTTTTCTAGAAATTGCAACAAGAGCCGTTGCAATAACAAGCTTAATGGGAATTACATCTGTTCGAAGATATAAAATAATATTTTGATATATTTCAATAGCAATCAAAACTGCTAAAAAAGCAGCAAATGTTTTAAACATATCATCAATACCTATGAGCATAAAAGGGGGGTGCAATTACATTATTGTACATAACATATAAAACATCACCAACACCCCAAAATATAACAGCAACCATCATCACGGCCAAACATTTGACCGCTATCTTAATGAGTTTATTTAAAAAGGCAATGAGTGGATCATTGTGCTTTGTGGGCAGTTCATCATGTGAATCTTTCATTGTATCCTCCTAAGCTGAAGCACCTCTTACAACATTAACACTTTCTCGCCTCATCAAACATGGCTTTTGCAGTATTTTCAGTTTCAACCACTATGTGTGATAGGTTTAATTGTAAGAGCTCATTCCTCTCTTCAAACTTATTTACCTTAACGATAGTCCTTGAGTTTTTTGTCAAATCATTAACAACTTCACATATGTGATTTAGTTTTCTTGAGTTGCCTATAGATATTATAACAGAAGAAGCTTCTTTAATGTTAACAGACTCCAAAATACTTTTTTGTGAGGCATTTCCAAAAATAACTGGTAAATTTTGCTTTTGGGCAGCTTGAACTGTTTTAATATCGCCCTCTATTGCTATGAATTCTATATTTTCTTTTTGGATAAGTTTTGATATGTTTTTGCCTAGTCTCCCATAACCAATAAGTATAATATGGTCTTTTAAATTTTCTGATTTTGTTTCTAAATTACAGCTTTCATTGCCTTTTTTAAGACCAATCATATCTGTAATTTGAGATAAATTTCTAAGCACAAAAGGTGTGATTATCATAGATATTACAACAATCACTATTAGCACTTGTCCTACAGTTGGATCAAGCAAGCCTTTGGCATAAGATAATTCAAATATAACTAATGCAAACTCTCCTAGTTGAAAAATACAAAGAGCTGTTTTTAGAGATTCTCTTGAACTAGATTTAAATCTAAAAATAGTGTAGATTATTGCTATTTTTATAATTATAAGAGCAGGGAGCAGCAGGGAGATAGTGAGAATATTTTCAAAAATTATTTTAAAATCAAGCTGCATCCCAACAGTTATGAAAAATATACCTAATAGAAGATCTCTAAATGGTATTAGATCTGCTTTTGTTTAAAAGTTTAAGGACTATTGCTGTTGAAGAGAGCGCTAAAGCCGCACCAATAATTATAGCTGATTTTATATCAATGTCAAAAATACTATTTGCAACAAAGCTAAAAAAAACAGCTGTAAGTATAACTTGAAGTCCTCCATATAGAAAAACTTCTTTTTTCATTTTTGCGAGGTGTTTTACTGAAAATTCTAAGCCTATTGTAAACATCAAAAAGACCACGCCAAATTCTGCTATCTCTTTGAGTTCTTGATTGTGAACAGCATCGTGCAAATCAAACCCATAAGCGATGATTGTACCGGTTGCTATATAGCCTATTATTGTTGGAATACCAAACTGTTTGAGAAATAGATTGAGTAGCGTAGAGATAAGTATAGTTACGATTATTATCTCTAGCATAAAATTTATTCTTGTTCTTGAGTATCGTTATGTATAGGTTTCATCGCTGGGAAAAGAAGCACATCTCTGATGCTATGCTCATTTGTTAAAAGCATTACAAGTCTGTCTATCCCTATCCCTTGACCTGCTGTTGGAGCCATGCCGTAACTCAGTGCATCTATAAAGTCTTCATCCATCTCGTGTGCTTCATCATCACCCGCTTCTTTTGCTTCCCCTTGACCTTTAAATCTTTCGTATTGGTCAATTGGATCATTTAACTCACTAAACGCATTTGCTATCTCGCGACCTGCAATGAAAAGTTCAAATCTTTCAGTAATTGCAGGATTTTCATCACTTCTTCTTGCAAGTGGAGATATCTCAACTGGGTACTCTGTAATGAATGTAGGGTCTATCAGTTTTTCTTCAACAAATTCATCAAAAAGCTCCCCTTGCAGTTGCCCTAAATTCATCCCAGGTTTTACAGTGATGTTTTTAGACTTTAAAAAAGCAACGATTGATTCTTTATCATTACACATCTCGGCTGGAACACCACCAATAGTAGTCAGTGATTCTATAAGAGGAACCTCTGTAAAATTTTCAAAGTTAACTTCCATATCACCATAAGGTAAAATTGTTGGAAGGTTTAGATGCTCAAATAGATACTGAAAATACTCTTTTGTTATCTCTATCAAATCTTTGTAGGTTTTATATGCCCAGTAAAACTCAATGGATGTAAACTCAGGGTTGTGAGTAGCATCCATGCCCTCATTTCTAAAGTTACGGTTGATTTCAAATACTGCTTCAAAGCCACCAACTATTAGACGCTTGAGGTAAAGCTCTGGAGCGATTCTTAAAAATCTGTCAATTCCAAGAGCATTATGATGAGTAACAAATGGTTTTGCATTTGCTCCACCAGCGATAGGGTGCATCATAGGAGTTTCAACTTCTAAAAAGCCCTTATCTTCAAAAAAGCGTCTAGTGAGAGAGATAACTTTAGAACGGGTTTGAAATGTTTTACGAACTTCAGCATTCATAATAAGATCTAAATATCTTTTTCTATATCTAATCTCTTTATCTGTAACACCATGAAACTTTTCAGGGAGTGGTGCAATTGCTTTTGTTAAAAGTTTTAGCTCATTTGCATGAAGTGATAGCTCACCTTTTCCAGTTACAAAAGGATAACCACTCACTTCAATAATATCACCAACTTCAATGTTTTTCTTAAATATAGTGTTATAAAAATCTTCAGGTAGATTATCTCTTGCTATATAAATTTGAAGCATTCCGCTCTCATCTTCAATCTTTACAAAACTAGCTTTACCCATAATTCTAAGAAGTTTGATTCTACCACTTACAATATAGTGACGGTTTTCATCTCTTTTGTCTTCTTTATCTTGGATGTCAGAGTTTACATTTAAGTATTTTTCAACTGTTGTGTTTCTTTGAGAATTGTTAGAATATGGGTTAAAACCCGCTTCTCTTAATACCTCCGCTTTTTCTATTCTTTGTTGTATAAATTTATTTTCAAAAGCCAATAGTTTTCCTTCTTATTTGATTTATCTGCATAAAATGAGCAAAGCCCATTTTATTTCGCTCGGACCGCTGTGGTCACTAAAGCTAGGTTCTTAGTGAACCAGATTATCTATGTTGACAGTTTTTACAAACACCATAAATCTGCATTGAATGATCTGACATTCTAAAGCCAAGAGCTTCCGCGATTTTGTGTTGTCTATCTTCTATCTGTTCATCTACAAATTCAATAATATCTCCACACTCTGTACAGATCATATGATCATGATGATTTTTTGCACCAAGTTCATATTTTTTTCCTTGTGCTCCAAATGAGAGTGATGTCACCATAGCAGAGTCTTCTAAGAGCGCTAAAGTCCTATAAACAGTAGCTATTCCTGTTTTAAGCTCTGGAAATTTCTTTTGGATTAGATGATGAAGTGACTCTGGTGTAAGATGCTCATCAGAGTTGTAAAGAGTTTCTAGGATAACCTCTCTTTGTATAGTGAATTTTAAAGAGTTCGTTTTTAGTAGTTGTTTAAAATCACTCAGTAATTGTTCATACTCAATAGTCCTGTCATTAAAGTTTGTTGTTATATTAGCCATTTTATTTATTCTCTTCTTGAATTGTTTGTATCTGTTCTATAGCTTGAGTGACATTTTGTTCTAGTTGTTGCTTGATCTGCTCTTTTGCTTCATTTACAATATCTAAAGTTGAATTGTTGATAGTTTCTTCTATCTTCTCTTGCATAATCTGTGCATTTTCATCTAAAGTAGAGTTGATGTCATCAGCAATATTTACAGGATCCAGTTTCATGATAAAACCACCTGTTTGAACTAAAATAGGGAATAATATGCTATTTTGCATATTTTCATCTATAGTTGATTTCACAGCTTTAATATTATAAACAGCATGAGCTATGACAGCAGCAATTAGAAAAAATTTACTTGCACCAAAGATAAAACCTAAAATCTTATCAACAGGACCAAGTCCGCTCATGGAGCTAAGCTTTTTAAATGCAAAACCTATGAGTATCATAAAAATCCAAAAAATAGCCAAGGTTGCTAAAAATCCAGTGAAACCAATGGCAGCACTATTTTGAAAGTTAAAGATAATATCGCTTAGGTATTGACCAACTTCATTCCCCATGCGTGATGCTACAAATATACCACCTACAATTCCTAAGAGTCCAAAAACCTCTTTAAAAAAACCGTTAATAATCCCTTTTAATCCTAACATAAGGATAATCACTGTTGCTACAAGGTCAAAATAATTAAATTCCATATTTACACTTCCGAATATATTTGATTTTTGCCATTATTTTTGGCTTTATATAACGCTTTGTCTGCTCTTGCAATTAAAGAGTCAGAGGTATCATCTATCAATAGTTTTGTGGTTCCTATACTCATAGTTACATGTAAACTATTGCCTTTATAAATAAGCTTATTTTTTCTAATTAAGTTTAAAAGCCTGTTGGTAATATCTTTACATGTTCCATTATCTATACGGTTAAGTACAATAATAAATTCTTCGCCACCATATCTAAAGATTTTATCTCCATCTCTAAGAGTTTTTCTAAGAATATTTGCGATAAATATCAATATCTTATCGCCTGCAATATGACCATATTTATCATTAATCATTTTAAAGTCATCAATATCTAAGATTAAAAGATGCATATCATATGCTTTATCATTTACGGAACACACTTTATCTAAGTATGTGGCTAATGCTCTTCTATTAAAAACTTTCGTTAATGGGTCCATGTTTGACGCTGTTTCTAATATTTTAACTTGTTTTGAGAGTTTAGATATAACTAGATTTGCTTTTTGAACCTCTTTGACCATATGGCTTTGAATTTCAAGAAATTTATTTGTGAGCTTTGTAATATCAATATGATCTTGATTGCACTCACTGATAGTTTTTTCATGCATTTGAGTTAATGTTTTAAATCTTTGGTTAGTACTTTCATATGATAATAAACTTTTATCTGCAATTTTTTTATAAGCATTAAGCAAGAGCACTTTTTCATGCTCAATAGAGTTGATGTTTTCTTCATCAATATTAGAGATAATATCTACCACATCTTTGATGTAGTTTACTACTTGTTCTTTTGTAGTATCTTCTTGTTCATCAATTTGTTGAAGCAAGTTGTCATACATTTGAGCGAGGAGAAATTTTAGGTCATCTTTTTTCATAATTAAAGTAATTATCCTAGAAAGTATTTTGTAATTATACATATAATAGCATAAAAAAAGCTTTTATTTTGTTTCTTTATAAAAATTATTATATTATTTATTAATTAATCAGAGCCAATTTAGGTATTTTTGTGTAAAATTTCGAAAATTATATATTAAGGTTTTATTATGAGTATCTGGAGCCCAACAAGTTGGAGAGAAAAGCCGATTTTACAACAGCCGACTTATCCAAATCAAGATGAATTAAATAAAGTTCTATCAGAGTTAAAAAATTATCCACCACTTGTTTTTGCAGGTGAAGCACGCTCACTAAAAAGTCAATTAGCAAATGTTGCTAACGGGAATGCTTTTTTACTTCAAGGTGGTGATTGTGCAGAAAGTTTTTCTGAATTTCATGCAGATAATATCCGTGATACCTTTAAAGCTTTGATGCAAATGGCAGTAGTAATGACATTTGCAGGTGGAGTTCCTGTTGTAAAAGTTGGACGACTTGGTGGGCAGTTCGCAAAACCTCGTTCATCAAACACTGAAACATGTGATGGAGTTACGCTTGATTCTTACCGTGGTGATATTATAAATGGTGTAGATTTTACTACAGAAGCTCGTGTTCCAGATCCCCAGAGAATGATAAAAGCTTATAATCAATCAGCTGCTACGCAGAATCTACTTCGTGCTTTTGCATCTGGTGGTTTAGCAGATTTACACCAAGTGCATCAGTGGACTTTAGATTTTGCTCATCAAGGCGCAGTGAATCAAAAGTATGAAAAGCTAGCTGAAGATATTCAAAATTCATTGAAGTTTATGGAAGCTTGCGGTGTAACATCTAAGACATACAGAACATTAAGAGAAACAGATTTTTACACTTCTCATGAAGCTCTTCTTTTACCATATGAAGAAGCATTTACAAGAAAAGATTCTATTACTGGTGACTGGTATGATACATCGGCGCATATGTTATGGATAGGTGATAGAACTCGCCAACTTGATGGTGCACATGTTGAATACTTAAGAGGCGTTAAAAACCCTATTGGTGTTAAAGCTGGACCTACAATGAATTCTGAAGATTTAATAAAATTATGTCAAACTTTAAATCCTGAAAATGAAGCGGGTCGCTTAAATATTATAGTGAGAATGGGTGCTGATAAAGTTGGAGATGAGAAGAGTGGTATGCCTAGACTTATTCGTGCAATTGAGAAAGAGGGTATGAATGTAGTTTGGTCTTGTGATCCTATGCATGGTAATACTATTAAATCATCAAATAATTATAAAACTCGCCCAGTTGATGCGATATTGACTGAGATGAAACAGTTCTTTCAAGTGCATAAAGCTGAGGGAACTGTAGGTGGTGGTGTTCACTTAGAGATGACAGGTAAAAATGTAACTGAGTGTATCGGTGGTTCGTTTACTGTTACTGAAGAAGATTTATCTTCTCGCTATCATACTCATTGTGATCCTCGTTTAAACGCTGACCAGTCTTTAGAGTTAGCTTTCTTAATAGCAGACTCTCTGAAAGAAGCAAAAAAATAGCACATAAAGTAAAAGGTAAACTCTCAAAAGAGTTTATCTTTTTAGTATATTTTCTTCCTTTTCTTGTATGGTTAAAAGCTCTTCAACCTTTTGTTCATAAATCTCTTCTATCTCTTGTAGCTCTTTGGCAAGTGCCGTTATACCTATCTCTTCATAACATTTTGGATCAGCTAAACATCTGTTTTTTTCTTTCATTTTATTTTCAAGCGTATCAATTTCAAGAGGCAGTTTTTCTAAAGCAATTTTTTCTTTAAATGTTAGTTTAAGAGTTTTAGGTTTTTCACGAATAATATCTTTTTGTTTAACTTCACAAGCATTTGATTCCATTGCATCAAGTTCGCGTAACTCTTTTTCAAGCTCTAAGTACTCAGAATATTGCTGGTGTGATTCCTCTATCTCTTTGTTTTTTTGAAATATAAAGAGTTTTTTTGCAATTTTATCTACGAAGTATCGGTCATGACTCACTATGATTACTGCACCAGTAAAATTTGTTAATTGCTCTTCTAAAATATTGATAGTGGGGATATCTAAATCATTTGTAGGCTCATCTAGTATTAAGATGTCAACATCTTTTGTAAAGAGCAGGGCTAAAGCAATACGATTTTTTTCTCCACCACTCAGAATACCTATTTTTTTCTCTAAAAATTCTCTTGGAAACAAAAAGTTTTTTAAGTAGCCATATACATGTAAATCTTTACCACGAACGCTTACTCTATCTCCACCATGAGGACAAAAAGTTTCCATTAAATTTTTACTATCATCGAGCATCTCTCGGTGTTGATCAAAGTAGCCTATCTTAAAATCACCCTGTTTAATTGTACCAACTGTTGGTTTCATTCGTCCTAGGAGTGCTTTAAGTAGAGTTGATTTACCACTGCCATTTGGTCCCACAATAGCAATAACATCTTTTTGAAGTATTCGAGTTGTAAAGTTTTTTAAAAGTTCTTTTGAGCCAAGTGTTAAACCTAGGTTTTCCACTTCAAAAAGCATTTTTTGTTTGTTGATGCTTTTATCACGGTTAAAATGTTTTGCTTCACGCTGGAGTTCCACTGACATTTTTCTAATTTTGGCAGGATTATTTTTAGCATCCTCTCTAAGAGTCATTAGACGCTCTTTTCTCCCCTCGTTTCTTTTAAGTCGTGCACGAACTCCTCTTGCATACCATTCGTTTTCTCTCTTTAAAACACCTAGGAGATTATCATGCTGTTTTTGTAGAGTTCTGATATATTCAGCTTTTTGAGAGAGGTAGTTACTATATCCACCACTATACTCACGCAGGGAACACTCTTCAACTTCAATAGACTTAGTTGCAATTTTATCAATAAAATATCTATCGTGAGAGATAAATACAAGAGTGAATTTCTCTTTTAAAATAAGTTCCTCTAAAAACTCAACCATATATACATCGAGATGATTGGTAGGTTCATCAAGAAGTAAAACATCTGGTTTTTGAAGTAACAATGATGCAAGAGCAACTCTTCTTTGCTCTCCACCGCTTAGGAGTGTTATGGGTTTGTTTTCATATTTTTTTAAATCAAAGTGCTGAATGATACGCTCTACTTTATCATCTAAATTCCAAGCATTATGATGCTCAATATAGCGAGATAAATTTTCATGCTCATCTATTGTTTTTTTATTATCAAAATCTTCTGCAAGCAAGAGTGAAAGCTCTTCATATCTTGATTTAGCACGATTAAGTTCATCCAAACCAGCTTCAACAGCTTCTCTGACTGTATCTCCATCTTTAAAGTTTGGTCTTTGATCTAACATCTTAACTTCAAGATTTTGCTTCATGATGCGTTCACCACCATCTTGTTCAAGTGTACCATTTACTATTTTCATCAGAGTAGATTTACCACTTCCATTTTTTCCAATTATAACAATCCGTTCACCCTCATCAACATGAAAATTAACATCTGTTAAAATTTTTTGTGCTGAGTAGTGTTTTGAAATGTTTTGTAGGTCTATAAGTGCCATATGTGTTTTTTATCCCTTCGTTTATAAAATAGTTCTTAGATTTTTTCTAATTCTTGTTCAAGTTCATCATTGCATATCTCTTTTGCAGTGTACCAATCTGCTATGCCCTGATCGTTATACTGATATTCTCTTTGATTTATAGGTATAACACTATTTCTAATTTTTGATCGGATAATTCCCATAACAATAAAACTTAATACTAATGTAGCAATTGCTATGAAATAATCAGAAACGAACCAAACTAACAAAGCAATAATATAGATGCTATATTGCAAAAACACTCTTATGATAAAAGAGATAAGTTTACATTTTTTAGAATGAAGATTAGGTGTAGGCTCTAACATATGTATAAAATCATTTTGCATAAAATTTCCTAGAGTGCATTTGAGTTATTAAATTATATCTAAAAAATACGAATTAAATATAGACTAAGATTAGTTTAGTCAAATTGACTCATATATCTTGATGATACTTGCAACTATTAACCTTTTTTAGCTATACTAACAAATATTTTAATTTAAGGAAGATACAAAATGGCAAAACATCAATTTCAAACAGAAGCAAATCAAATATTAAATCTTATGATTCATTCGCTCTATTCAAATAAAGAAATTTTCCTTCGTGAGCTTGTTTCAAATGCTTCAGATGCATTAGACAAATTAAACATGTTAGTTTTAACAGATGAGAAGTACAAAGAAGTTACTTTTGCGCCTCGTATAGACATCGTTGCAAACAAAGAGGCAAAAACTTTAACAATCAAAGATTCTGGTATCGGAATGAATGAAGAAGATTTGATGAACAATCTTGGTACGATTGCAAAATCTGGTACAAAAGCATTTTTAGAGAACTTAACGGGCGATCAAAAAGAAGATTCTAATCTTATTGGTCAGTTTGGTGTTGGCTTTTATGCTTGTTTTATGGTTGCAGATAAAGTAGAAGTTACAACAAAAAAAGCAGGTGAAGATCAAGCTTACCTATGGACAAGTAGTGGTGATGGTTCATTTGAGTTAGAAAACACTACTCAAGATGGTCATGGTACTACTATTGTAATGCATCTTAAAGATGATGCAAGTGAATTTTTAGAAACTTACAGAATTGAGAATATTATAAAAAAATATTCTAATCATATCCCTTTCCCAATCTTCATGGATAAAGAGAAACATATTCCAGCTGTTACAGATGATGATGGTAAAGAGATAGAACCTTCTAGAACTGAGATAGAAAATGAACAAATCAACCGTGCAAATGCACTATGGACAATCGCTAAAAAAGATGTAACTGATGAAGAGTATAAAGATTTTTACAGTTCTATTGCTCACTCATCTGAAGAGCCACTGGCATGGATTCATAATAAAGCAGAAGGTGCTGTAGAATATACAACACTTTTTTATATTCCATCTAAAGCTCCAATGGACTTATATAGAGTTGATTATCAAACAGGTATCAAGCTTTATATCAACCGTGTATTTATTACAGATGATGAAAAAGAGCTGATGCCAACTTACTTAAGATTTTTACGCGGTGTTATTGATTCTAAAGACTTACCATTAAATGTATCTCGTGAGATACTACAATCAAATCCAATCATGGATAAAATCAAAAAAACATCAGTTAAAAAAGTTCTTTCAGAATTAGCTAAAATGGCTAAAAAAGATAAAGAAAAATATGATGTTTTTTACGCTGAATTTGGAAATGTTTTAAAAGAGGGTCTTTACAATGACTTTGAGAATCGTGAGAAGATTTTAGAATTACTACAGTTTAACACTCTTAATTCTAGCGAAACTGTAATGATTGAAGATTTTGTTAAAAATGTTGATGAAGAGAAGAAAGAAATTTATTATTTAACTGGTAAAAGTTCGCTTGCAATGCTTAAGGCTTCTCCTGCACTAGAGAGATTTAAAGCTAAAGGCATTGATGTTTTAGTTTTAAATGAAGAAGTTGATACTATCATTTTCCCGATGGTTACTGAGTATAAAGACTACAAATTAGTTCCTGTAGCAGATGCTAAATTTGAAGAAACAGAAGAAGAAAAAGCGCACGAAGAAGAGATTGCAAAAACTTACGAAGGCTTAGCTAAAGAGTTTAAAGATACACTAGGTGATAGTGTTAAGTCTGTTGAGACAACTTTTGATTTAATAGATTCTCCAGTAGCAATAAAGGTAGATAAAGAAGACCCTTCTTATATGATGGCTCAAATGATGAAGCAGATGGGTCAAGGTGGTGATACTCCTGAACCAGCTCCTATTTTACAAATAAATCCTAATCATGAGCTTCTTAAAAAGCTAAAGGATTCTAGTGACCAAAATCTTATAAATGATGCTGCTCATGTATTACTTGATCAAGCAAAACTTTTTGATGGACAAGAGATAGGTGATACTGCAGATTTTATCTCAAGATTAAATAGAATAATCTCTAAAGCACTGTAGATTATCTTTAGCAAGTGAAGTGATTTCACTTGCTGGTGTAAGGAGTAAGCTTAAGATAAGCTTACCGTTAATTCTTTTTCTCTCGTTGTGTTTAAAGTGTAGTTTATTGAGTTAGTATTTTGCATATAAACCCATTTTGAAGTAACATCATTATGTGTAAATGTTACACTTAAAAATCCTCTGTCACTTGAGTTTAAGTACTCCAAATCATCTATAAGTAGTTGTAACGCACCTTCAAAACTCATCGCTTTCTCAAGTGTATCTAACCCTACATAGTCTTCAAATCCTGGTGAGCTTACCGATGGTGTAGCAAACTCAACTCCCACACTGTTTCCATCTTTATCGACTAAATTATTTTTCCAGCCATTATGTGTATCACCGGAGAGAGTAACTAAATTTTTATTAAATGCTTTTGCTGTGGCAAAAATTACTTCACGCTCATAAGCATATCCGTCCCATGCATCAAGATTGTAAGGAAGCACTGTTGAAAGTCTTGCTTCTTCTTCTGCAGTTAAGCTTCCTCCTTGAAGTTTTGTCATTTTAAGTGTTACAAGCTCATCCAAGAGAGTGTTTATTTGAGCGATAAGGGTCTCATATTCTGCTTGAGTTTGCGCATACTCTAATTGCCCTATAGGTGCTAAAAGCTCTGCAGGTAAATGTATCTTTGCCATGATGATCTGCTGGCCAAGCACTTGCCATGTAGCGGATGAGTTCTGTAGTTGCCCTTGTAGCCACTGTAGTTGTGTTTCACCCAAAAGCACTTGTGTGTCTGATGTAACATCGGTAACAAAACCAGTTGCGTCAAAATTACCATTCGCATCAAAATAGTTTGCATAAGAGAGCTGTTTTGTTCTTGCATTAAGACGAGTCTCTAGCATATGGAGGCTTACTAAATTTCCAAAATCAAAACTTCTGTAAATCTCTTTTTTGTTTTCTATGGGACGAATTGGCAACCACTCAAAATAGGCTTGCAGTGCAGCTGCAACTCTATCATCCCAGCTTCCCTCGTCTTCTTGATGGTTTGCAGCACCATTTACATAAGCATCATTTGCAGTCTCATGATCGTCCCACACTACTATCATAGGGCATGCTGCATGGATAGCTTTACTTCCTTCGTCTGTATGATACAGAGCATATCGTTTTCTGTAATCTTCTAAAACAATGCACTCTTTGTCGTTATCACTAGGCAAAACTCTGCCTATTGCTTGTGCATTTTGTGTTGCATATGCAGGTGTGACACCATCATCTTCATCATACATACCATACTCATAGATATAGTCTCCAAGATGGATAGCAACATCTAAATCATCAATTTTTGAAGCTTCCATATAGGCATTAAAATAGCCATTGGTATAGTTGGCGCATGAAAAAACTGCCATTTTTACCT
>Ga0256840_1001840_pt1 | contig 19242 bp, 14 predicted proteins | sample 355202metaG_FD_185969 | JGI IMG/M metagenome (GOLD analysis project Ga0256840, IMG submission 185969) | Hydrothermal vent microbial communities from Mid Atlantic Ridge, Atlantic Ocean - 355-202 | ecosystem: Environmental > Aquatic > Marine > Hydrothermal vents | place: Atlantic Ocean: Mid...
TGCTTGGCGGCTATAGCGAGTTGGACCCACCTGATCCCATCCCGAACTCAGAAGTGAAACGACTTAGCGCCGATGGTAGTGTGGGAGTTCCCATGTGAGAGTAGGTCACTGCCAGGCTTTTATATAATAGAAAAGGTCATCCTCAATAGAGGGTGACCTTTTTTATTGTCTATAGGTTTGTGGTGACCTTACCCAAGCATGGCAACCCCCATGTGTAGTGGTCCACTAATTCAGGACACTATAATAAGGTTTTTCTTCAGCTATCGCTGGAGGCAAACCAAGATTAAAAGAATGGGGTCTTCGATAATTATAATACCCCATCAAATAACGGCCTATATCTAATTTTGCTTGTTCTAAACTCGCATATCCGATTGTGGGTACCCATTCTGTTTTCAAGCTTCTAAAAACACGTTCCATCGGGGCATTATCCCAACAGTTTCCACGTCGGCTCATGCTTTGTTGAATTTGATAACGCCAAAGCTGTTGTCTAAACCGTAGACTGGTATATTGGCTACCTTGATCTGAATGGAATAATAAGCCTTCCGGCTTACCACGCTGTTGATAAGCATGTTCAAGCGCATTCATCACAAGCGTTGCATTGGGCTTGTTAGATAATGCCCAGCCAACTACTCGCCTCGCATACAGATCAAGCACAACAGCCAAATATATCCAACGGCCGCCTGCCCAGATATAAGTGATATCTCCACACCAAACAGTATTAGCGTGTTGAGGTGTAAAACGTCGGTCAAGCTTATTAGCTATATCTAAGCGTTCATCTAAAGCGACTTTATATTTATGTTTCCCTGGCTGTTTGCTTATTATCTGGGATTCTAGCATTAATCTCCTTACTTTAAACCGACCGTTCTTGATCCCTTGTATAGCCATCATGGCAACAATTGAGCGGCTACCCGCTGCGCCACGTCTCAAGCGATGACATTCACTGACCTTAGCCCGCAGTTCTAGTCGTTCACTATCAACGGTTTGTTTTCTTTGGCAATAATTGTAATAACGTGACCGATTAATATTAAATAATAGGCACACCATTTTCACTGGTGCAAGCTCTCTTAAATTGGAAATGAGCGCTAACGTAGCATCTCGTCCGACATCAAGAGAGCGGTAGCCTTTTTCAATATTTTTTTCTCCAGCTCTAACCGCTTAATACGCTTTTCAAGTGCTTGGATCTTCTGTTGTTCTAACGTGAGCGCTTTTACTTTAGGGGTCAAGCCTTGCCGTTCTTCTGATAGTTGCTTAACCCATCGCCTTAGTGCCGTTGCTCCAACACCTAATGATTCACATGCCTGAGAAATACTATAGGATTGGTCAAGCACTAACTGGGCTGCTTCTCGTTTAAATTCTAGACTGAATTCTCTTCGTTTTGTTGTCATTAAACACCTCTGTTGGGTGGATTTTACCACCTAAGTTGGTGTCCGGTTTTAATGAACCACTACACTGGTATAGAGGCCAAGGGTTAATGATTTCCAAGTTATTTGAGGATAAACTAACTTGTTGCTTTTTATAAATGCGCTTGCTTTGTGGAAAATACTACTTTAAATATCAATTATCCTTTGTTGCATTAATTACTTCTTCAAGTGAGGTGATGCCAGCAAGGGCTTTATCTATACCATCTTCTCGCATGCTCCGCATTCCTTGTGATTGTGCCTGCAAACTGGCACCATCAGAATGTGCGATAATTTGTTTTCTCAAGCTATCATTTAGCTCCATTTGTTCGAGGATCACTGTTCGGCCTTTATAACCACTTTCATTACATGCATCACATCCCGTTGGTTTATATAAGGCCGGATCTTTATAGCCAAAGGCGTTTAATTTAAATTCAGAAATTAGTTCTGCTGAAGGTGCAAAGCTCACTTTGCATGCGGGACATAATGTGCGCACTAAGCGTTGAGCAATAATACCGGCAATAGTCGAGGTGATTAAATAATCATCCACTCCCATATCTAATAGACGGGTGATGGCACTACCTGCATCATTTGTATGTAGTGTCGAAAACACTAAATGGCCTGTTAGTGCCGATTGAATGGCTATACTGGCTGTTTCATAATCACGCATTTCACCGATCATGATAATATCGGGATCTTGGCGCACAATCGCGCGCAGGGCTTGTGCAAAATCAAGCCCAATAGTCGGTTTAACCTGCATTTGCATAATGCCGTCTAGTTGATATTCAACGGGATCTTCAACGGTCATTATTTTTTTATCAGTGCTGTTCAAGCTTGCTAGCGCAGAATAAAGCGTGGTGGTTTTACCGCTCCCCGTTGGCCCTGTGACCAATATAATGCCGTGCGGACAATGGATTAAGCTGTTGAATTTTTGGGTATTACTCTCACCAAAGCCCAGCGTTTTAAAATCAAGATTAAGCTGTTCTTTATCGAGAATACGCATAACCACACTTTCACCAAATAATGAAGGTACGGTTGAAATACGTAAATCAATTTGGTGGCCATGGCTTCGCATTTGAATACGCCCATCCTGAGGTAGTCGTCGTTCTGCAATATTGAGTTTGGCCATGATTTTGATCCGCGAGATAATGGCAGCAGCAGAATGAAGAGGCGGTGCTTCCATTTCATGCAATACGCCATCGATACGGTAACGAATGCGTAAACGTTGTTCGAAAGGTTCGATATGAATATCAGAGGCTTGCACTTCCATTGCCCGCGCAACCAGTACATTGACCAACCTGACAATGGGTGCTTCACTGGCAATATTGGTTAAGCGATCAATATCCGTGTCATCTTCAATTGTATGATCTTGTTCAATTTGATCTGATATTTCGGCAATTGAAGCATCGTCATCATTTATCTTGTCTAGTGCATGGCTGATGAAATCAGCCGTAGCCAAACAAATCTCAACCGCTTTGCCGCTAGCCATTGCAATGGCTTTTTCTGGATAAGTATCATAAGGAATACTGGTTATAAGATGGATATTGCCTTCTGATACATCTAGTGGGATGACTTTGTGATGAAGTATGAATTTAAGACTTATATCTTGGCAAACAGGGTAAAGAGCTAAGTCATCGCTTGTGATGATCTTTAAATCAAGAATTTTGGCAAAGTGCTGAATGATAGTTTCTGGAGATAATTTTGTGAGTGATGTTAAAGTTTGGTTTATATCCTCTGTCAAATTAATTTTTTTGGTAATTTCTGCTAAGAGCTCATCCGATATTTCAGGGAAATCAGATAATGAAGCTATTATTTTATTTTGTACTCCATTCAACATCAGTGCTTCAACTGTACCGCCTGAATCAGCTTGTTGCGAAATTCTTCTGTAATCGCCTGAGCTTGGGCCGGATTCTCAATAACGTAGGGAGTTAAAATAACCAACAATTCCGTGCGGCGATCACTATTTGATTGCTGGCGAAACAGGTTGCCTAAAACAGGGAGGCGACTTAAAATAGGCACACCACTCTTACTATCTTCACGTTTATTTTTAATTAAGCCACCTAAAATAACACTTTGGCCACTCTGAATTGCCACCGTACTTTCGATAGTACGTTTTTGAATAGTTGGAGCATCTAACCCCGAACTTTTAGTTGTAATGGCGTCACTTACTTCCTGTTTAACCTCTAATGTCACCAATCCTCCTGCATTAATACGAGGAGAAACTTCTAACAAGATCCCAGTATCACGATATTGGATTTCATTCACTGTGGGTGCTGTTGGATCAACATTGCTACTCGATTGACGAGTAGGAACAGGAATTTCATCGCCAATATTGATAGCGGCGGATTTATTATCCAACACCATTATCGAAGGTGATGACAATACTTGAACACTAGTTTCAGATTCTAAAGCATTTAAGACGAAGCGGATATCGGTAGCACCATCAATAATGCTGTATGAGAAACCTGGTGCTGCAGCTACAATACCATCAGTTCCTAAGCTCAGCTTTCCATTTCCTGTTTTATTTGAACCCACGCCGCCATTTTTAAAAAACCATTCAACGCCATAACTTAAATCACCCGTTAATCCAACTTCGATAATGGTGGCTTCTATTAATACTTGTTTTGGCAGAACATCCAATTTTCTGATAGCTGACTCCACCATTTCATATTCACGGGATGTGCCCATAATTACAACAGTGTTGCTGGACTCGTCTGCAATAATTCGAATGGAAGTGTCATCTGATAGCGTAATGCCGTTGCTTGTTGTTAGTGTAGAAATTTGAGTGTTTTTGCCATCACTGATTTCATTTGATGACGAATTTAAAGTGACAGGTCTATCTGTGGGCAGCACTTGTGCTGTTGGTTTAGTTCTTGTGTTGGAGTTGCTGGTATTTGTAAAAATATTAGTTAAAATCGCAGCGATATCAACGGCTTTAGTATTTTGCAAATGATAAACATATAATTTCTTTTCAGCCTTATCATTGGATACATCAAGACGCTTTATCCAAAATAACAATGTTTGCATATATTCTTTAGTATTACTTACTACCAAAATACCATTAACACGTTCAATAGGAATTAACCGCACCATTCCATCAAATAATTCACCCGCGTGGCCTTCAAGTACAGCATCTAATTCTGCAACTAATATTTCAGGCTCAACAAATCGTAAAGGGAAGAGAGTAATTGATTTACCCTCAAGCCAATCAACATCAAAAAGTGTAATCAAATCCATTATACTAGACAGCAAGGGCTCGCTGCCGGATAGAATTAATAGATTACGGCGTTTATCAATATAAACCACGCCTTGGTTTTGTATGCTGGGTTTGATGATCTGAGCCATCTCGGTAGCACTTATATAGTGTAAAGGCACTATTTGTAGGCCATAACCTTGATTACGTAAGCGTTTTATTCGTGAAACGACAGGTAGTTGAGCTGCTTTGTTCACAGGCATAACGCGGTAGCGGCCATCATTGAGCATCATAGTGGCGCCATTAAGTGATAATATTTCTTGTAATACGCCCAATAAATCCCCTTTGGGTAGCGATCGAACAGTTTGGATTGTTACGGTGCCTGTGACGGCAGGATCAATAAGATAGTTTTGATTTAAAGCATCCCCTAAAACAGCTTGAATAAATGCCTGTAGATCCATATTTTTAAAGTTTAGGCGAATACCTTCTTCATTCGACCGAATTGTTTTGACACCATGGTAGCGTTCTTTCCCTAGATAGTTGTCATCGCCAACCTGCAATTCAACAGCTTGGTTTTTTCTGGGTTTAGGTGTGTTGGTTCTAGGTGTTGGAGTAGTGGGGGACGTTTCCACTGTTTCTAATTTTGTTGCATCAATTGAAGGTAAAGGTCTTGATTCGTTGCGAAGTGAATTGGTGCAAGCTGTTTGAAATAAAAAAATAGCTATTACTATTAACAAGCTACTTTTGCTTGCATGGCAGCTAACATTCAATTCTTTAAATATCATAATCATTACATCTTAACCTTTGTTTAATTGTCTTGCAGCCGTCTTGCCAAGCTATCTTTTAATTCATTTAATTCCCCATCTTCAAAACCAGGAAGAGCATCTAAATAATTAGAATTATTATATGTGGGATTTTCATTGTTCATATCACTAGGAGAACCAATAAAATTATCCGTAGGTGTTATCTTCATGTTCATTCCATCAGTTGAGCCACTAATATTGTCTAGCATTTCTTTCTTTTGCCAATCCATATCTATAATTTTTTCAATGCCATTATAGGTCATTACTATTTGCGTAGATTTGATGGTTTTGAGTTCCCAGTCTTTATAGCTATCCCCTACTTTTAAACTAGTTGGCTCCAGAACATTGTCACTTAGAATAAAGGCCCTATCTATATTATTCACAGTTAAAATCCCTATTAAGTCTGGAGGAGGCATTATTGTTATGGGCGGTTGCGGAGCTGCTTCAATAATTGGATTAACTACTTTTTTCACATAAGGAATACGCTTCGTGTTAAAGAGTGGATGAGCAGTAAAAGCAAAGTAATCGCTGATGTCGGTAGATGTTTGTTGCATTACATCGGGTGTTGTTTGTAGCTCTTTTATATCTGCCTTCGATGAATTAACGAATGAGTGCTCTTGATATGGTAACGACACCAATACACCTAAAATCAGACACGTTGCGATCAGAAAACCGGTGAGAAATTTAGGTGTCATCAGGAGCAACCATAAAAGAAGTATATTCTAAACGGACATCTAATACATTGTCATCCAATGATTGGTAATTACGTTGTTGCTGAATTTGAAGCTTATAAATAAATCCTATGGGTGTATTATTTTCAAGCTGATACAACATAGTGAGTAATTTGTCATTTGTTAATTGCATATGAAGTTGTAAAGTAATAGGTAAAAATCCACGCTCTACTATAGTTGATTTTACACGTAAACTGAGCAATTTAGCTTTCGATTGTTGTATAATGAGCTGTGTCTTTTTCTGCAGTTCTGCAGCAGCTAACGAGGAGGTAGCGGCTGCGAGGTAGCGGTTATCATTGCTTTGATCCAGAAGCAGGTTTTGATTCTCAGCCTTGATCTGAGGAAAGTTTGTTGCCAAGGTGGTATATTTTTGCAATTGTAATTGGGTCTTTTCATATCGCTGCTGCACCTCTATCTTTTGTGAATGGTATGACAGATACAAAAGTCCAAACAAGCAGAGTAACAGGACTAAAATTGCCAAAGAAAGATAACGGTGAAAAGGGCTATTGCGTTTAATGTTCATCAGAATACATTTGCGACACAATTGTGGCTTGGAGTTTAAATCGGGCTTTACCTGATCGCTCATTAGGCACGGTGGGGGCACTAAAGCGAACTTCAGAAAAATAGCTAGAATCGGTTAATATTGTAATTAAATCAGCAGCCGAGGCAGACTCACCTTCTAATGTAAGCAATGAATTTCTGATATTACTATGTTCTAACCATGTATGTTTTGGTAGCACACGAGCTAACTCATTCATCACGGCTAACCGCATTGGATAATCAGCGGTTTTATTACCCAAAAATTGAACATGTTTTATCATTGCACTATTATCTTCTTTTAATTGGCTGACAACGTGAGCTTGTTTTTTTGCTGATATAAGTGGGGCGCGTAAGCTCTCAAGTGCATTTTTATAGTAAGTAATCGGCTTATAAAGTATAAGCAAAGTTAAAATAAAGGCTAATGCTGCCAGCCAATAATTGAATGATGATGTAGCGTGAGTTTCTGATTCTGAAAGTGGAATTTTTATTGTATTTCCAGAATTATGAATCAATAATGAATTGATTTGGAATGAATCGCTTGATAGCCTATCAACAATATTTCTGATAAATTGTTTGGGCACAACAGCTAATAATAATGAGAACATTTTTTCATTATTGTCGTCATTTATTGAATAGCCCACATAAACCTCCTCAGCAGAAAAAGGGGTTTGTCGATCTATTTCAAAGAGGATCATTTCATCAATATTATCTTTTGCTTGCGTAGGAAAAGTAATTGATTTTAATAAATAATGCTCCTCATTAAGCTGTAAAATAACCTCATTTTTTTGATATGGTTTTAGCCAGCGTGTGAGAATATCGTATTGCAGATTATCTGAACTTAAATCAATGGCTAAACCATTATCCTTTTTCCCTGATTTGTTTAATGCACTAAAAGTAAGTATATCACCGTCAATAGAACAGTGAACTGATGCTTTTTGTTGCGCTTTATTTTGCAGGCCATTAGGTAGCCATGTTGACAAGCCTTCTAACCACCAAGAGAAGGCATAGCCCAATATTTTGAATGAAAAATAGTTGTCCTTCACTGCTCGTTAGCTTCCTCAAATATAGTGTCAATCTCTTGGAACCATGAAACAATAGTTACAGGTGACGTTGTACTCGGTACAAACTGTATCTCAGCTATGATACCTGAAACAGCATTATTTACAATTGCCATGCCACTGACTCGAATATACTCGTCTGATCCAGCACCTATAAAACCTCGCGCTTCTTCTGGAATTAAATCTAAATTGATATTATCGATATTACGATCTCGTGCCAACATGACATTATCTACCAATTCAACAGTCATTCCTGGCAAAGTGAGCAATACTTTTCTAGGCGCTGATGCAATGGCGATACGAGACTGGCCAGAATACACAGTTAATAGGGGAGATAACAGATCAAACAATTCATCATCAACCCCATGGATACGCGCCAGTTCATCCACGCTATTTATCAAACCATTTTTAGCACCATAACTCAAACCTAAAGCTGTATAATCAGCACTTTCAGCGCCTGACAAGTGCTTTAAATTATCTGCATCCCTCCAATCAAGTAACGAATCCACGATGATCTCAGATTGATTTTGGGGAATGTTTACAGAAAGCAATAACCCTTTTATCAGCTCAGCAGGCGCACGGTTTAAATCAATCAAACCATTGCTTGATTGTAACGAGACTTTAATTTCACTCGTATCACCAGTGTCTAATTCATAAACAGAACCCTCCAGCCGAATAATTTGACCAACAGACTGAGCAGAAGCCTTATTTAGAACCATAGCTACACCACGCCAAACAGCTGATTCTGCAAGGCTTAAAGCTTGTGCTTGGCTGCGATAATTAGATGCCAACATCACCTCTGTGCGGATCCCAAAACTAAACGACATCACCATCATTGTCATTACCACCAAAAGCCACAACACTACAATTAAACTAATTCCCGCTTGTTGCGCATCATTCTTTTTTGAAGTAGAAAAGGTAGACATATTATCCCAAGTTAACTCATAAACCATGCATCCTATGCCATAGGAATATGTCATATAGCTACACATTAAATAGGGTCTGTTGATCTTTCAGAGCCCCCACTGCTGGAGGCTATTTTTTGTCTCACAAGGAGGAAATGATGCGATGTAGTTGCTCTACATAAGTCATTTCCAACGCCGTGAGGCGGAAAATAGTCCCAGCCCTTCGGGTTGTGGCTATGAAAGAGCAATAGACCCTAATAATAAATTACTTGACATAGTACATCAAATGCCATTACAGTGACATTAAATTATGAACTGATTCACAAAAAACTATATCAATAAGGATCGTTGCTATGACTTTTCGGGCTAACACGTTATGTATTGCTACTCACATCAGCTCGTGGGTGGCAGGGTTACTTTTTCTAGCCATCACCTTAATACCTCTTACTGTGCAGGCGGCTATAGAGGTTGGTTTAACCGCAGGTAGCTTTAGCGTTGACCAAAATGGTGGTGCCAACTACCAAATACCGATTGAAGTGCCGCCAGGTACGGCAGGTATGCAACCTAACTTATCACTTTCATACAATAATCGCGTGGGTAATGGAGCGCTGGGATTGGGCTGGAAGCTAAACGGCCTATCCGTTATCAGCCGTTGCCCCGCCACTAGAATGCAAGATGGTTTTATTGACGGCGTAGACTTTGATGCTAATGACCGCTTTTGTATTGATGGCCAACGGCTTATTGCTATCAATGGCGCTTATGGTGCTGATGGTACGGGATACCGCACCGAAAAAGATGGCTTCACCCGGATCATTTCTTATAGTCGCAGAGGTTCAGGCCCCGAATACTTCAAGGCATGGACAAAATCAGGTCAAATATTGACATATGGAGGTTTTAAAAGAGCACGCATACAGGTTGATGGCAAAGCGGGTGATGTTCGCGTATGGGGGAATGACAAGATCGAGGACAGTCTAGGTAACTACCAAAAGATAACCTATACGAGGGACGCTATAAATGGTCCGTTATACCCGGCCTCCATTTTATACACAGGTAATAGTAAGACGAATTTAGCTCCCAATGCCAAAGTTGAGTTTGAGTATGCCGATCGCCCTGACAAACTTATAGGCTACGTTTCAGGCAGTAAAGTTGCAACTACTCAACGCCTTACGGGTATTAAAACGTATGTTGAAAATCGATTTGTTAAACGTTATAACATAAGCTATGAAAATACAGAGGCTGCTAAACACTCACGGATAACGCAAGTACAAGAATGTAGTGATAGTGGAAGCACTAAGTGTTTGGCAGCAGTTACGTTTGATTGGACTGTTAGCGATTCTGTAAAAGGATTTTCGGGAGCATTAGGGGCTGAGAAGGAATATGTATATGACGATAAAGGGGAAGGCTTTTTAACAACCTATATTGATATGAATGGTGACGGTGTTAAAGACGTGGTCAGTTTAGATTGGCAAGACGTTTATATTACATTAGGCAATAGTAGTACCGGTGGGGCGAATGAAGCAGTATTTGAAGGATGGGTTCGAGGCAATTATTATAAAACGCTAACTTCTAAAGATAAGCAGAATACAGATATAAAAGACATGAATGCTGATGGGTTGCCTGATTTGGTTGAAACAACTTACGGTGTAAAGGGTGCAAGAGTCACCGTTCATATTAATACAGGTTCTTCTTTTAAAACCGGAGTGGTTTGGGACTCTCTTAACAAAAACTACAGCCTCGACGAAATACGGCAAACAGGAAGTAGAGGCATACGTATTCAAGATATGAATGGTGATGGCTTACCTGATATATTTAGGAGTATCGGTTCAGATGAAGTGACAGTTGCTTTAAACACCGGTTCAGGATTTAAACCGCATGTAAAGTGGGCTTATCCAATAAACAACAGTCACGATAAATATGATCTTCATTTCAGAGATATAAATGGCGATGGTTTGCTTGATGTTTTCAAAGTATATAAAACAGTCAGAAAATATGGCAACAAAGATATCTTTACTGGTAATGCTGGAGTGCAAATACTTGCCTTTTTAAATAATGGCAGCGGATTTGAACAGACTGGGAAATATTGGATGAATACCACCACGGGCAATTTTTCTGATTGGGATATAGATTTTATAGATCTCAACGGTGATGGATTACTTGATGTTGTTAAGAACTACAGGGGTAGGAATTCTCGCTCTCAGCAACAGAACAAAATCATGGTGGCACTCAATACGGGGGCTGGATTTGTAGCAGACGGTTATGGGGACAATATTACAGGTAATTTTAATATATATCATGATTATTTTAGACTTGTCTTTGCTGATATGAACAGTGATGGACTACCTGATATCATTAAAAAACAAATCGTTGGAAATAAATTATACCTATCAGCAGCATTAAATACTGGTACAGGCTTTAGTGAAATGGTGAGCTGGATCAACGGTGTATTGCTGACCACTGACACTGATTCATCTATTGACTGGATTCCAAAACTTGTTGATCTAAATGGTGATGGCTCTCTCGATATAGACATGCATTATGGAACATATTTGTGTGGTTGGGCAGATAACCATCTTTCGGTTTACACAAGAGATACCCTGGATGATGAACCTGTCGAGGAATGTTTTGATTCAGGAGAAGACCTTGGGGAGTTACAACTGTTAAATAAAAACAGCCAAGGTGCAACTATAAATAACATTACCGATGGTCTAGGCAACAAAACAACCATAGGCTACAGACCGCTAACGGACGCTTCTGTCTATACCAAAGGCAGTAGTGCTAGCAGGAAAAGGGAACAGATCGACATCCAGAATGCGATGCAGGTTGTCTCATCGGTTAAACAAGACAATGGCATAGGCGGTCAAAATGAGACGAGCTATCACTACGCTGGCGCGATAGTCTCGCGACACTTCGGTTTTTTGGGCTTTGCGAGCCAAACTAGCACTGACCATGCGCGAGGCATAAAAACGACCCGAACGTTTAAACAAAATTATCCACTGACAGGGCGATTGGTCAATATAAAACAACACTTAAGTAATGGCCGACTAATAAGTGAAACCAACACCGACTACGGCACTGTAAAAACCTATACAGGCAAAGAAACAGCGGCCAGCCATAGCGGCACCATTTTTGCTTATGCTGAAAAAGTTAAACAAAAGAAATACTCAGTACAAGGCAGCTTAATAAGCATTGTTACCACCGAAAACACGAACCACGATAGGTTTGGTAACCCTCGAAATATCAAAGTGACTACTCAGGGGCGTGATAAAAATTATGCAATGGAAACCTACGTCACTGAAATGGTTCATCAGTACGACAATAATACAAGCAAGTGGTACATAGGACAGCTTCGCAAAACATCCACCACTAAAACACTACCCAATGGCAAACGTGAGACACGGGTTGTCTCATTTGAGTACAATGATCCTAAAGGAAGGAATTTGCTAACGGCAACCGTGATTGAGCCTGGAAATAAAAAGTTTCAGCTCAAGACCACATTGAATTATGATGATTATGGCAATGTTACCCGCACAACCACTAGCGGACATAAGAACGCAGCCCCTGCCGATCGCATTCAAACCCGCACCACCCAAACGACCTATGACACACGAGGCCAGTTTGTAAAGACGTCGACCAATGCAGCAGGACATATTACGCAATACTTTAGTGAACCTTTCTTTGGTCAAACAACAATGGCTATTGATCCAAACAATCTTGCGAAAAGGTGGCTCCCTGACACCTTTGGCCGTGTAATAAGTGAAAAGCATGTGGATGGCACTTCAACCCGAACTAAGTTTCAATGGTGTAATGGTTTTAAAGGTCAAACAGGCAACACAAACTGCCCCGCTCACGCGGTTTCAACTGTCACTGTCGAAACAGATGGCAGCCCCACCGCTGTAGTTTATAGCGATAGCCTAGGCCGTGCTGTACGCAGTAGCACACAGGGTCGAAAAGGACGCCTTATCTACAGTGACACGGAATATAATGCCCGAGGTGAAGTTGCAAGGCAAAGCCGTCCTTATTTTAGCAATGACGGTCACAAAGACTGGACGACTTTTAGCTACGACAACCTAGGTCGACTTACACAAACAGTCGCCCCAGATAATAGCATTAAAACAACTAAATACCTTGGTCTTCTGGCTCAAAGCACCCAGCGCATTGCCCGCAATGTACCGGGCCAAGTAACAGAACGCGTTGAAAACATCCTCGGCCAAGTAACTCGCATGCGTGATGCAAAAGGTGGCTCTACTTACTACAGTTATGATCCCTTCGGCAACCTTCTGCAAACCACCGATCCAAAACACAACAAAATAATCAACACCTACGACCAAGCAGGTAATAAAATCACCATGTCTGATCCTGATAAAGGTGACTGGACGTATGAATACAATACGCTCGGTGAGCTCATCAGTCAAACGGATGCAAAAGGCCAAAAAACCACCTTAAAATATGATGTACTGGGCAGAACGACACTCAAAGAAGAATTCAATAGTAGTCAACAACGACTTAAGAGTCATACTTGGCTCTACGACCGCCAGTATAAAAGAGGTCGTGGAAAGTTGACTTATAGCATTGTTAAAAACTACAGACCGGGGTTCACTAGAGGAACGATTGTCGATTACAAAATATATCGTGTCGACACACTGGGTCGCCCCAGCCGTGTAACGACGCTGTTGAAAAGTGGTCTTCGAAGTCGTTTTAAAGCTTATGTGACCACTACTCACTATAGTGATTTCTCACAGGTTAGCGGGATCACATACCCTCCAAGCCCCCGTTATCCTGACGGCTTACCGCTACAGTACCGCTATAGTGCCGAAGGCTATTTGGATAGAATCAGTAATCGAGACACTAATATAGACTACTGGCAAGCTAAAGAAGAAAATGCAGCTGGACAACTTACTGAGGTTGGGCTGGGTAATGGCGTTACAAGTCACTTTGACTACGATCCTACCACTGGGGTTATTGATACCATTCGCTCGGCGAGCAGAGGTGGAAACAATAATATTCAAAACCTATCGTTTGACATTGATGCGTTTGGCAACTTAAAGGCACGCACCGATAAGAATCAACATGATGTACGCGGTTTCTGGCTAACAGAGAAATTTACTTACGATCCCCTTAACCGAATGACCTCAAGTGCTATATTTGGTCAGCCAAAGATTAACTATAGTTATGATGCCTTAGGAAATATCACCTTCAAAACAGGCGTGGGTAGCTATCGTTATGGTCACAATGCTGGCCCTCATGCAGTTACTCGGACAATTAATGGCGGCACATCAACGAGCTACACTTATGATGACAATGGCGACATGATATCAGGCAATGGACGTATAATTGCTTACAATACAGCGGGCAAGCCCACAGCGATAAAGAAAGGTGGAAGCATAGTTCGCTTCAGTTATGGTATAGATGGTCGCCGTGTTTTACGCACCGACGTAAGAACTCGTGATCGACGCTACTATATAAACAGCCTCTTTGAACATGAAATAGCTGGAGGTGTAGATACATACACTCACTATATTAAAGCGGGAGGTAGCACCGTTGCCATTGAAACCTCAAAAAGTGATGGTAGCAACAGCACCCGTTATTTACACAAAGACCACCTAGGTTCAGTGACCAAAATTACCAATGAACAAGGGCTTATAGTTGAATCACAAAGTTATGATGCGCATGGTAAACGCAGAAATAGCAACTGGACGCCAATACAAGGTAATACGCCAACATCAGCAACAACAGATAGAGGCTTTACCGGTCATGAGCATATAGATGAAGTCGGTCTAGTGCATATGAATGGTCGAGTATACGATCCCACCTTGGGTCGTTTTATCTCAGCGGATCCCTTTATTCAGGCGCCATATAATAGCCAAAGCTATAACCGTTATAGCTATGTGTTTAACAATCCAGTGAGCTTTACCGATCCAAGTGGGTTTGTCACATGGGGAGGTGTTGTAGATAGTATTGGAAGCTTTTTTGGGAGTATAGGAAATGCTCTGGGAGGCGCCTTTGATAGTTTTGGAATGACAAGTGTTGCAAGTGTTTTTTATGATGTTGGGGATTACTTTGGTGTGGGCGTGCCAACAGAACATATAGGGAATAATACTTTTATACCTACCGGAGGAAGTTCTGCTAATAATGCGAGTTCCAACTCAACATCATCTAATTCAGGATATACTATGAACTGGGGGTTTGTGGGGGTTGGGGATGCTGAGGCGACCAACCACCGCACATGGTGGCTAGATCACGGTTTTATTAGTCTCATAACAGATTCGTTTGGAGATGTTGTTCAAAATGCACCTGGCGGTATAACAGCTAACCCTCTTTTAAAAGATTCAATCAAAGTGAAAGGCAATAAGTTAATAGCGAATATTAGTTATTACGTTATGAGCCCAGGCTCCACTCCAGCATCTCTACGAAGCTCCGCACAATTTAGAAAAACAGGATTATCAAACTACCTGAAAGCTTCGAAGAAACTGCTTAATGTTTCAGATTCTCAGAATAATTATTCAATGGTCGCTACATTTAAAAAGGTGGCTAACCGTAGGGACGCAGCATTGATTATTGATATTTCACGTAAGTATTCGAAGAATCAGGCTATTTATCCCCCTTCATATTTTGGTGAATATAACTCTCATACAGGCATATTATCTATTCTTGACAGAGTACCAACACCTTCATATACTCTTTCAGCCGCCGATTTTAGACCAAGTATTTACAGACAAGAAACTGGCCATTTCTTTGGATTTAATCACAAGCCTAACAACACTAGATCCATTATGAGTCAGGGTCTTGAAAGAGGTATAAATACTAAGTTTACAGATTCAGAGATACGCTCTGGTGTTGAAGCATACAGATAATCGAATCAATGGGGTCATGGCAATGAATCGCAATCAATGGGGTAGGACTCCAATCAATGGGGTCGGACTCGATTGATTTTAAGCTGTAGCTAAGCGATTCCGTTGTTATACTCTTAGTATTTATCTAAGCTAACTTGACTCAAAATAAATGCCTTTATTCTATTACAAAGCACTCACCACAAATGATGAACTTATTGAGGGTCAGATGGAGGCGGGATCGCAGAGTGCTGTAGTAAGTAAATTGCAGAGCATGGGGTATTTTCCGGTCTCTACCGAAGCAACACTTGAAGAAAGAAACATTATCAATGCTTTTTTCGCCAAAGATATTTCTTCAATAGAAATACTGCACCTCACCCAAAAACTCGCTATTATGATGAAGGCTGGGCTCACTTTAGATGCGGCTTTAATTTTGTTAGTCGAAACGGCTGATTCTGTTCAATTAAAAGTTATGTTGGAAAAAGTGATGGTCTCTGTCCATAACGGTATCGCTTTATCTGATGCCTTGGAGCAGCATTCTTCTGCTTTTGGTCGCTTTTATCTTAATACGCTTCGGGCAGGTGAATCATCTGGTAGCTTAGATTCTGTTTTACAACGGCTTGCTACTCATTTAGAGCAAAGCCAAACTATTAGAAAAAGTGTTCAATCTGCTCTTATTTACCCTGCTATTTTGGTGGCTGTTGCTGGTATTACATTATTGATCCTGCTGATATATGTTATTCCTCAATTTCAAGTTTTGTTTGAAGATATGGGAAAAGCGCTCCCTCTTTCTACCCAAATTGTAATTAGCATTGCTGATGGTATTAGGAAATATGGTTGGATAGCACTGATTGCATTGTTTGCTTTAAGTTTGTTGTTAAAAAAAATACTTGCTGATAGTCATGCACGCTTTCCCTTTGATAAGCTGATCTTGAAGTTACCCTTAATTTCTGACATGGTCACTCGACTTGAAGTAGCACGTTTTAGTCGAACCTTGGCAACGTTGCTTGGTAATGGTGTGCCTATGTTATCTGCTTTAACGATTGTTCAAGAAAGTATAAATAATACGGTTATTCAACGCGCTATTACCCTTGTAACAAAAGAAGTGCAAGAAGGTAAAGCTTTGGCTTTGGCTTTGCAGAAACAAACTGTTTTCCCGCCGATGGCGATACAATTATTTCATGTCGGTGAAGAGGCTGGGGAGTTGGTGGGGATCTTAGATCAAGTTGCTGATATTTATGATGATGAATTAAAAGATGCTATTCAACGCTTTTTAACATTGCTTGAACCCTTACTTATTATTGGCATGGGTATAATTATTGCTGCTATTATTATTTCAATATTATTGGCTATACTATCGTTGAATGATTTTGCAAGTTAACTTTAGGGGTATACCCGCTATGAACACACTCAAACATCAAAATAAAACGTATGCTGGCTTTAGCTTAATTGAGCTGTTAGTTGTATTGGTGATATTAGGGTTGCTTGCAGGTGTTGTCGCACCTCAGGTGATGAAGCATGTTGGTAAGGCAAAATCAGATTCAGCTCGTTTGCAAATTGAGGATTTAGGTGCGGCACTTGATCTCTACTACTTAGAGATCGCAGACTACCCAACAACCGAACAAGGTTTGCAAGCCCTTGTTGAAGCGCCAGACAATGTTGATAATTGGAACGGACCTTATTTGAAGAAAAAGAAAATCCCGAATGACCCCTGGAAGCGTACCTATCATTATAAATCACCTGGTGATAATGGTGTTTATGACTTGTTTACCTTAGGCAAAGATAATCAATTAGGTGGAGAGAAAGAAAATAAGGATATTTTAAGCTGGGAGTAATGGGTGTGCAACAACGCGTCGAAGGCTTTTCATTATTAGAATTATTACTTGTATTGGTAATCACCGTTTCTATTGTGGCGTTGGCCTCTCCTCAAATATCTAATAGCTTAGATTCGATAAAGATAAAACGCCTAAGTCGTGAGATGACTACATCTTTACGCGCTACGCGTGCTCATGCTATTTCTAAAGGAAAAGAAGCCGTGTGGCTATTAGATTTTAAGCAATATCACTATCAATATATCAATAAAACTAAACGCTATTCTGAAAAGATTGAATTATCTCTGACCACAGCCTCAAAAGAGAAATTATCAGACACGGCCGCTACCATTCGCTTCTTCCCTGATGGCAGTGCTACTGGTGGTGAGATTAGAATGTCACATGGTAAGCTCAATTATTCTATTCAAATAGATTGGTTAACTGGACGAATTAAAGTCTATGACTAACGCTTTACTCCCGTACAAATCAAAACAGCAAGGTTTTTCATTATTAGAAACCTTGGTTGCCTTTGCCATTTTATCGCTAGTATTGGCGGTTATCTTCCAGATCTACTCTCAGGGTTCACTTTCTACTCGCTTAGCACATGAGTATACTGAAGCAACGATTATTGCTCAGTCAAAATTAGCTTCAGCACAAACAGGTGACACTAGCCTTGTATCAGGCATCGAAAAAGATAAATATAACTGGGTTTTGAAGCAAAAACCGCATAACTATGCCGATGTAGAAACAGGACATTATAAACGTTCATATGTCAGTTATGTTATCGCTGTTGAGGTATCTTGGAAAAGTGCGGGTAAGCACAGAAAAGTACAATTAGAAACTGTGCGTTTGGGCAATAGAAAATGAATAGTCGTCGCTCAAAATCTCTTGGTTTCACCCTAGTTGAACTACAAATCGCATTATTGATTTTGGTATTAATAGGTGCGGTACTTGTGGGGGGCTTGCAACTATCGGAAAAATCAAACAAAGCCGCCGTTCGGCTAGGCAATGAAAGCAGTAATATGCGCATCATTTCTCGGTTTTTGAACCAGCAAATAACAGGCATTTTGCCATTAACAGCGCTACACAATAACAAGTCTGAACTTATATTTAAAGGTGGCCATAATTCCATTTATTATATGGGGCAGTTACCCAACCATGTCGTGACGGGGGCTCCGTGGCTCATTCATCTATATCTTACAGGAAATCAAATACAACTGGAATATAAAGTCTTTGATAATACTCAATCAATCAGAGTAAATCTAGCCGATGGTTTTGAGCAGCTAACATTGTTAGAAAATGTAGATGAGTTTACACTTTATTATCGTAAAGAAGGCTCTAACAAGTCGACTTCGTCTTGGCAAACAAGTTGGCTTGATAAAAATATTATGCCACAACAAATAAAATTTAAAGTTAGTCATAACAAACAACAGTGGCCCGATCTTATTGTGCCTGTATATAGCTACCAAGCCACAGTAATTCCATTTAATGTTCTAGAAATCCATTTTTAATCTTGATTAAACATATCCCAATGTGATCCCCCCGAAAAATAAACCAACAAGCGTGTCACGATCCTCAGAATACAAAAATGGGACATCCAAGTCGCCATTTATGCTGAGGAATACGTGACGGTTGTAAATCACCAGCCGTCCTGCGTCCATAGCTTTCCGCCACACTTTCGCAAGCTCAGGACTGGTGAATCGCCACTATTTCACTAGACGGATTGTAACTGGTCATAAGGTAATCCCCCCGAAAAATAATTGAAGTCAAAAGTGGAATTTTCTCTTATGCTTAACAGCAGGAGATTATTCATGAAAAAAGCACATTTTAGCGATAGCCAAATACTGGCCATTTTAAAACAAGCCGAAAACGGTGTACCTATCCCAGAGCTATGCCGTGAACACGGTATGAGCAATTCAAGTTTTTACAAATGGCGCTCAAAATATGGCGGCATGGATGCATCCTTAATGGCTCGAA
>Ga0256840_1001841_pt1 | contig 19223 bp, 21 predicted proteins | sample 355202metaG_FD_185969 | JGI IMG/M metagenome (GOLD analysis project Ga0256840, IMG submission 185969) | Hydrothermal vent microbial communities from Mid Atlantic Ridge, Atlantic Ocean - 355-202 | ecosystem: Environmental > Aquatic > Marine > Hydrothermal vents | place: Atlantic Ocean: Mid...
GTTCGCGTAAATATCAGTGAGCCAGAGTTAGCTACTCAAATAGAGCTCGTACATAAGCACGCATTATTTTATTCTTTATCTTAATCATTTCGTTGTTGACACGAGGGAGTCCACATAGGCAAAAAAGGTGGGGGGTGACAGAATATATATAACTATTTAATACTATAAAACATCATCATCTATGCCAAAAAAATTAACCATCAGTAAGATAGCAAAAGAAGTCGGGATCAGTATTGAAACCATTCGCTACTATGAGCGTATTGGTTTAATTACACAGCCCCAAAAACCTGTATCTGGCTACAGGATTTATGATGATGCAATATCACAACAGCTATTCTTCATCAAAAAGGCAAAGGAGCTAGGGTTTAGCTTAAATGAAATTTCGGACATTATGATTATTGGCGACAATAACTGTAAAGAAACCAAAGAAATAGCCCTACATAAGCTTCAAAATATCAAAAGTAAAATAGATGATTTAGAGTCAATCTCAAACTCTTTAGAGGCACTCGTAAAAGCTTGCGACTCAAATTCAAAATATGATGGATGCCCAATAGTCTCAGCAATTTCCAATAAGAAATTTTTGAATAAATAAACTCATTGACTCCGTACTAAAGTACGGAGTTTATAATTCTCTCATTATTCAATGAGGAAAATAAAAATGAGAATTGGTTCATTATCAAAATTATTTGGTGCTTCTGGCGCTATCGTCTCTACTATGGGATGTTCTGCTTGCTTTCCATTACTTGCATCCTTTGGTGCTACCGTTGGGCTTGGATTTTTATCTCAATACGAAGGTCTATTTATTTCAAAGCTATTACCCATTTTTGCCAGCATCGCTTTAGTTGCAGCTTTGTTTTCATGGTTTTCTCATAGAAATCACTTGCGTGGTTTATTAAGTGTTTCCGGCCCTGCTCTTTTACTTCTTCTGTTAAACGTATTCTGGATGGAAAGCTGGAGAACAGACGTATTCTATTTTTCTCTAGCGCTTATGTTCGTTGTTTCAATATGGGATTTAATATCTCCACCTCATAAGGTCTGTAAAACATCTAAACAGAATCCTGATAAAAACTTAGAGAAAAATCTAAATAAAAACAAAGGAGTAACAAATGGCTAAGAAAATTATTTTAGAATCAACAATAACTTGTCCCACTTGCAAACATGAGAAAACCGAAACTATGCCAACCGATGCTTGCCAGTGGTATTACAAATGTTCAGAGTGCAAAACGCTAATGAAGCCCTTAGAAGGTGATTGTTGTGTGTTTTGCTCTTATGGTTCAGTCGCTTGTCCGCCGATACAAGAAGGAACTGATTGTTGTACATCAAGCTAATGTAGTTTATTTTTTATTAATAAAGAATAGTCACTATCAACACCATTCTGAACTAGCTCTATATCTTGAGACTGTGGCTGTAGTTTTGATTCAGAATCCATCACGACTTGATACAGACCTTGAACTAATAACGCCATTTTTCCGTAATCTAATCGCTCTAGCACTGATTTATCATTATTTTTAACTTTTCGATGCTCCGATGTATCGGTGATCACCATTGCCGGAAATCCATACCGCTGATAATTTAAATGATCTTGTGAGCTTGTTGGGTAGTAACTATCTGGCAAACTAAATGAAACTATCGGTAGCTCAGAAGCCTGCTGGAAGCTCTTTTTAAGCGCTATAATTTTAGAATAGTCTTGAAGGCGACCGACAAGACCAATGTAATCACCTTTGTTTGGATATAAAAAGCGTAGAAACTCATGCGGATATTTTTGACTAGCCTCAGCATCATTAAAACTACCCACGCCATCAAGCGACAACATCAGTTTTACTGATCGACCTGAGTCAAAGAGCATCCTAGCGTGTTTATAGCTCCCTAAGTTTTCAATGACCGCTAATTTCTTTTGCGAAAGAGGGTAAGCCACTAACTGAACACCGATGGAGAGCTTATCTTCATTTTTTGAAAGCTGATTCGCCAACTCAATCAATGTCGCAACCCCACTTGCATTGCCATCAATATCTAAAGAATCACTACGTGCGTCATAATGAGCACCAATGACTAATATCTCTTTTGTTTTTGGTCCTAGCTCTAAAATGACATTTTTATAATCTGAAATGAGTGTCCAATAGGGTTGGAATTGTGTATTTCCAAATTTTTGGAATTCTGCATGGATATATTCTGCAGTTGCATTCAAATTACCAAATTCAATCGTACGCGGTGCATAATAATTTGATAAGACTTCAACATGATTTTTTAAACTATTCTGATCAATGCTAAGTGCTTGAGGATTGTGACTTTTCGTAGATTGAAAAAATATGGGCAAGGTAAAAGCAAACCATAAAATCAAAATAACCACTACGAAGGCGATCGTCCAATCGGTTAATAATACTCTGATTTTTTTAGTAAGGTTGTGAAGCACTGAACTATCCCAATTGAAGAAGGGATTACTGTCTCATGGCTTGGAGACTAAGCTAGGATTTACTTGTATTAACGGAGCGTATTACTGGATAAAAAACATGAAAAATAGGTAATAAAAAAGCCAGCAAGATGCTGGCTTTTAAAATTTTATGCTTTCGCAATCGAGCTTTTTACAAAGACTACATGGCTTGAATGCGTGCATTCATACGGCTCTTTTGTCTTGCTGCCTTATTCTTATGAAGAATACCTTTAGATACACTAGCATCTAATGCAGGTACTGCTAGCTTGTATGCTGCAGTTGCGGCTTCTTTATCACCAGCGTCAAGAGCATAAACAACTGCTTTAACGTGTGTGCGCATTCCTGAACGAATGTGTTTGTTATGTTGGCGACGTGCTTCTGATGTACGTGCGCGTTTTTTAGCTGATGCAATATTTGGCAAAACTTTTTCTCCGAATTACCCATAGAGGGCATTTTAAAAACAGGGGCGTATTATGCCGATAAAGTTTTTCGACTTCAATAGGCTTTTACAGTTTTTTTAGTTTATTTTGTTGTGCTACTTGTAGCATGAGACCTTAGCTCATCTAAATCATTTAAAACCTGCTCAACATGGGTCTTAGGGTTTACATTTCGGTAAATTTTAGCAATACGTCCTTTAGGGTCAATAATAAAACTATGGCGCTTCGCTATTTTAAAAATCACCATATTAAGTAATGACCCATATTTTTTTGCAACCTGCCCTCCTGGATCTGCTAACAATGTGAATGGAAGCTTATACTTTTCAGAAAACTGTGCATGACTTTCGCTGTTATCAACACTAATCCCCCATACTTCTGCCTCCTTCACACGTAGTGATAAAATATTATCTCTAAAGTTACAAGCTTCTGTTGTACAGCCTGGCGTTTCATCTTTAGGGTAAAAATACATCACTACCCATTTTCCGCGCATTTTGCTTAATGTTTGTGATTTATTGTTTTGATCAATTAGCGTAAAGTCTGGAGCCATAGCACCTACTTTTATGGATTCTGCACTCACGATGCTTGCTCCTAAAATGGAAAGTGTGATTAATAATGATTGAAGAAACATTTTCTTGTTTTTAATCTTCATAAAAAATATTTTCATATAAGAAGTATAGACCAGCATAAGAAGAATAAATTTTTCTATCTAAATAAAGAAACAGGTACGACCGACAATAAGCCACGTACATTTAAATAACCTGCTGCTCCGACGAGTACAGCACCCGATATTGTTCCCATAACAATAAGGCTAAAGTTAATTTCAGGGCTGAGTTCAAATAATATTGAAGCCGCAACATTTCCCACTATTAACGCCAAAATACTCGCCAAAAAACCCGCCAATCCACCAATCATGGCAAACTCTAGTATAAGATTGCGTCGTAAGTAAGATCGGCTTGCGCCTAATGATTTTAAGATGGCAATTTCTTTTCGCCTCATTGCTTTTTGTGATTGGAGGGCGGCAAATAACACGACGACACCTGCAACAAGGGTGAATAAGAATATTGCTTGTACCGCTAAACCCGCTTTATTTATCAAATCTCTCACTTGAGTCATAATCGCGGTTATATCGATATCCGTCACGCTAGGGAATGTTTTTATTAATGAGGGTAAAACATGTTTTTGCTCATCACCAATATGGATGCTGGTAATAAAGGTTTTGGGTTGCTCATCAAACGCCTTAGGCGCCATCATCACGAAAAAATTAGGACGCATACTGTCCCAGTTTACTGATCTCAAATTGACAATTTCTTCTGTCACCAGATCACCTGCAATATCAAACGTCAGGGTATCACCCATTTTTAAGCGCAAGGTTTTAGCGATACCCTCTTCAACGGATAAACCTTTCAATGCATCTGGCTTAAACCACTCCCCACTGATAACCTCATTGCCTTCGGGAATGGTGACAGTCGCTGACATATTAAACTCACGAATTAACAGCCGCTTTGCTCGCTCAGACTCATAATCATCCTCTGATACTGATTTATCATTTATTTTAGTTAGACGACCAAGCACCATAGGATACAACGGTGTTTCTATCTTATCTTTTGCTAATAGTGCTTGTAGCGGCTCAACTTCTTCGGGCTGTATATTGATGAGAAAATGATTAGGCGCACTGGGCGGTATACTCGCTTGCCAACGATTAATTAAATCCCCCCGCAATGTTGTGAGCAATAATAGACTAAACAATCCAATACCAAACACCACGACCATTAATGCCATACGCCTATTCGCTTTAGGCAAACGAGTATGCTCACCCAATTTTCGAATTAGCCGTAGCATCAACAGTGCAATCAACCAAAAGACTGCAATACCCACTGCCACCGCTAATAGCAATATAACGCTTAGTTTAATATCTTGAGTTTGCATCCACATTAACAACAATACAGCGACACTTAATGCAAAAGTAGAGAAGAGCAATGATGACTTAGCTTGTGTATTTTGACCTTGAAAAATCTGCACAGGAGATGTGTTAATCAAGCGGATTAAGTGTGGCGCCGAAAAACCTAAGACCATAATCCAAGCCGTAAATGCACCCACAACCACAGGCCACCAACTGGTGCTAGGTAATGTTTGCCCGACAAACTCTTGTAAATAGCGTGCCAGAAATAATTGAATAATATAGCCCAAAATCGCCCCAACAATAGCAGCAATACTGGCACTAAAAAATAACAGTCCTAAATAACGTTTTAAGATTTGCCGACGCGACGCGCCCATAGTTTTTAATACGGCAACGGATGGTGTTTCATGTTGAGTCAGGCTATAGCTACTCAATGCAATCCCAGCACCCGCCAAAATAACCGCTAATAGTGATGCCATTTTTAAAAAGCGTTGCCCACGTTGCAAGGCTTGTTGTATGCTAGGCAGACCATCTTCTAAGGTACGAATTGCTTCTGTTTTTGCTAACTGCGGCTTTATCCACTGCGTAAAGTCTTTAATAGCGTCTTCATCACCTGCATACAATTGACTAAATCGTGCTCTACTCGCGGGAGTTAGCAAACCCGTTGTCTTTAATTGCGGTAACGGCAAAATCAACTTAGGCGCTAGTTGAAAAACACTGGTAGATTGATCTGGCATTTTGCGAATAAATTTCGCAAGCTTTACTTTGGTTTTACCTAATCTAACAGCTTGCCCTGCTCTAATATCCAACTCAGCAAACAAACGTGATTCTGCCAAAACCTCACTAACATCATCATTCTTCAAATTTTTTAACGAAAATTCACTCACCTCACCCGATGCATTGTCACTGGTCTCAATCGCACCTTGCAAGGGATAACTTAAAGAAACCGCTTTGATTTGCGCCAATTGAAACTTATCACCGAGTGAAACCATACTAGGAAAGCTAATAGTTTTTGCCGTTTTCAGACCTCGCTTTTTTGCCTCTTGCAAAAAGTCCTCATTGATTGGGCGTGTAGACACGATCACCATATCACCACCGAGTAAGGTAGTGGCCTGTTGAGTCATGGCTCTATCAGCACGGTCTGTAAAAAAGCCAACAGATGTCACCGCAACAACGGCGACTAAGAGCGCAAGAAAAAGCAAACGCATTTCAGCTAATCGCCAGAATTTTTGCCATTCACCCATCATATTCTTCACAAAAAGGCTCATGTGACAATTTTTCCATCAAGCTTTCCATCAACCAATGTATAATGCGTTTGGCATCGCTCTGCCAAACTATCATCGTGCGTCACCATCACCAAGGTCGTGTCGCTCTGCTTTTGCATTTCAAACAATAATGCGATGATTTCTTCACCTGTATTACGATCTAAGTTTCCTGTTGGCTCATCTGCAAATAAAATTTGAGGTTTGCTCACAAAGGCACGAGCCAAGGCAACGCGCTGTTGTTCTCCACCTGATAACTGCGTGGGAAGGTGTGTACCTCTATCTTCTAAGCCCACTTCCTTTAAAGCATCTAATGCACGTGTACGAATATTTTTGCTTGCACTGTCCAACTCCAATGGAAGCATCACATTCTCTAGCGCGCTCAAATTATCCATTAAATGAAAAGACTGAAAAACAAAACCCACTTTACCCAAACGCAACGCCGCGCGTTCATCTTCATCAAGCGGTGATAGTGCTTTAGCTAATAAGCTCACCTCACCATCACTTGGAATATCTAAACCTGCCAACAAGCCCAGCAACGTCGTTTTACCCGAGCCGGATGCACCCGTAATGGCGACTGATTCACCTTGGCTAATGCTTAAGTTAATATCATTTAAAATCTGTAACACTTCGTTAGATGAAGTAGAAAGTCTTTTGCTTAGATTTATTGTTTCTATTACATTCATTTATTATTTTGCCTTATGGAGGGAATGGTCAATCAAGATCTTTTATACAGCGCCACTAATAGCGAGGTCTCTTATGGAGAAACTGATCAAGTCCAATTATTTTCAGCTTGCTAAATCTGCCGATATTTTCCACGAAGATCGGTGCAATAGAATGACTATTGCGTCTCACTTCGTGAAAAATAGCGACAAATTTTTCTGAGCTGAATTCTAATGGACTTAATCAGTCTCTCCTTATCAATATTGATCTTTTTCACTTTTTTCATGTCATACTAAAATAACATTAATGAGAACATAAACTATGGGTTTTAAAACCACGCTTTTCAAGCCAGTCATGCTGTTAATATTCCTAACATTATTTACCAGCATTAGTAGCGCCAATCCAAAACTTCTAGTTTGGGGAGATAGCCTCAGCGCCGCCTATGGCATCCCTAAAGAAAAAGGCTGGGTAAACCTAATGCGCCAACGTTTAGAGAATAAAGTTGAAATCACCAATGGAAGCATCAGCGGAGAAACAACACGAGGGGGTTTAACACGCCTGCCCAAGGCCTTAAAGAAAAATACACCTGACTATATGATTTTAGAACTCGGTGCTAACGATGGTTTACGTGGCTTGCCACCCAGCGTTACAAAAAGAAACCTTAAAAAAATGATACAGAAGGCACAAAAAATAGATACCAAAGTTATTTTGCTCGGAATGAAAATCCCCCCTAACTATGGGCTTGCTTACTCACAACAATTTGAAGCCATTTTTAAAGAACTGGCTGAAGAATATCAACTCCCTTTCATCCCATTCCTCTTAGAAGACATCGTCACCGATAGAAAGTTATTACAAGAAGATGAGCTACACCCAACAGCCGAGGCGCAGCCGCTGATTTTAGAAAAAATACTGCCGTTAGTTAATGCAACGCTAACAAAAGAATAAAACATTCTAAATTTTGTCACCCCCCTACTTTTTAGCTATTTTGTACGAAGGTATTTTCGTATCTAATATTACAAAAGTGGCAAAAAGCAGGGGGGTGACAAATTAAAGGGTATTTATCTCTCTTACAACTCAAATAACTTATTTTCACCCATTACTGGGCAAATAAAGCTTAAGTGCACGGCTTTGAGTTTTAAATCTTCTTTATTTTTGCCTGAACCATATAAGCGGTCGCCCACCACGGGGAATTGTAAGGCGGCTAAGTGTTTTCTTATTTGATGTTTACGCCCTGTTTCTATCTCTACAGTTAAAGCTGATTCGTTTGTGCTTTTATTATAAGAAATAAAATGGCAATGGCTGACAGCGTGTTTGTTATCAATATTGCTGTTGATAGTTTTTACACTATTTATACTCTCTAGCAAACTTGAAAAATCACCCTCAACACTGACACCGTATTGCTTCTGTATTTTATGCTCTTTAAATAGGTTGGCGAACGATGAAGCAATACTCTTTTTATGTGCAATAATAATCAAGCCGCTGGCAGCACGATCTAAGCGATGGACGATAAATGCTGGGCGCTCAGGTTTTAAGTGCTTTTCTACCCAACGATTGATAGTGCAGTGATCGCCCCATTTAGAACCTTGGGATAGCATTCCGCTGGGTTTATTCCAAATACTATAATCACCTTCATCTTTTACCAACGTGGCTTCCGCTGGCTCTGTATCCAATATAGTTTCATCGTAATAAAAATGCAGGGTTTCGCCTTTGGATAAGATTTTTTTTGCTCTACGAAGACGCTGAATGTATTGCTTTTGATCTTTATGCCTGCTCGACTTTTCTATCCACACACAGCCTTTTTGCATGATTTGTTTTATCTTTTGCTTAGATAACTGTATACCTTCTACAGATTCTACTAATAGCTCTACGGCTGTTTTATCATCAGTATTTACAGGGGTATGGAACTCTTTTTTGATAGCTTTACCTTCATGGTTAGCATGACTTTGGCTCTCTTCCAGCATAACTAAAATGCCTTAATCGATTGGCAATTCCAGCAATCTTTAAACTGTGCTTCATGTTCTTCTCCACAGTTCTTACAAGTCCATGTTTTACCATCTACAATAGTTTTTTCAAATTCCGCAATAATTTCTATTGCCCATTTCTCTTTCATCGCATCTTTCACCCATAGCTCAGGCCAAATATTAACCATTGGAATCTCACCTGCTATTGAGGCTAATCGGTCATTTTTGATTATACAATCAATGCCTTGGGCTTCTAATATATTTTTTAGGTGATACAGATAAACTTGATCTTCTGTTGTATGAACGAGTTTCATAAAACTTCGTTATTGCTTATTTACTTTTATCAGGCTGGTGATAGTAGTCGTATCTTTTTTGGAGGTTACTCGTAAACTTCCATGCTTCACTATACGATAGTCCGCTCGTTTCAGGGATGATAACTTTCATATACAAATCTGACTTATGTTTGGCTTTCAGCTTTTCTAGTATTTTATGAAGTTCTTTTTTTGTTACTGTTTTATAACTACCCGTTGGGCTTTCTTTTAAACGTATAATACGTTTATTACCCTTCTTTTTATAAGTAACAGAAACGATATATTTCCCTTTTGATGAGCGAGCAGGTCGGAGTAACTTCTGATATTTAGCATCAAGAGTATCGTATTTTCCCTGCAAACTACGTAACTGAGAGTTATCTTTAAGCGCAAGAAGTTCTTCATCTTTTACCTTAATTCTCTTACTAACCTCCTCTATAGAATCCTTTAGGCTAGCTACTTCTTTTTCACTTTTAACAAGCTTTTCACTCATCGAAATGATAATACGTTGTTTCTCTTCTTCCAATTTTTTCAACGCTATTTGAGCTTCAGTCAACGCATCTTTAGTCATCTTACTAGAGTCAGTTGCCGTCTTAAGTGATTCTTTTTGTTGTTGTTGAACTTGTTCTAATGCCTCAAGTTTTGATTTGATTTCTTGGGTTTGTGCAATCTCTTTTTGAGTAACTTCCTGTGATTTAGCATAGTCTGTTTTAAGTAAACTGACTACTTTCTCTAACTTACTACGTTCAGTTTGCAAACTGGCAAGCACTTGCGATTTGATTTCATCTGATTGCTTTAATGTCTGTACTTCCTTTTCGACAACTGTCTGTTGTTTTTCTAAAGTTGCGATAGTTGTTTTACTAACACTTAATTCTTCTCTTAATGTTTGCTGTATTTTTTCGTTCTCAGCAAGTGCATTATTATGTGCTTTATTCAGCTCGGCCAATTCATCTTTTTGCTTTATTACAACTGTGAGATCTGTTTGCAACTTAGCCAGTACTGCTTCTTTTTCTGTTAATTGTTGTTTACTTTTTGTTAACTCTTGCTGTGCATGACTAAGGCTTGATTTTTCTTCTGCAAGATCATCATTAAGTGTCTTTATTTCTGTTTGCAATGCTGTTAATGCACTATCTTTCTCTGCTATTTTCTCTTGTGTTTGAGACAACTTTTCTTGGTTTTCTACTAAGGCTTGCTGACTACTGGCTAAGGTCTGCTTGTTTTCTTCTAGCAGTTTTTGTGAGGCAATTAGACTGGCTTTTTCTTGTTCATATTTTTCATTTAAAACAACAATTTGCTTTTCGAGCTGTGAAAGCTTTGAACCAAGACTATCGTTTTCATGTAATCTATTTTCTGCAAGGTTTGATGCTATTTGTTGTGCTTGAATACTATTTTTAAGATCAGCAATAAGTGACCAATTATTTAAAATAACGGCAACCGTTACCAGTAAGAACACCATGACGATAACCATCATAATATCAGTGAACGAAGGCCAGAAACTCTCTTCACTCACACCATGATTTTCTAAATGTGTATTTGCTCCTGGGTAGCCAAATTCCATAATGCTATCCCTACTTCATCACTGTGCGGGTGACCATCGGTGCACTTTTTGAATCACTCACTATATCCGAATTGTTTGAGGCAATTTTCTTTGCTTCTTCGACCACATCAAACTCAGGTTCAGAGAGATGAAAGCCTTTACGGATCAGTTCTTTGATTTCTTCTAAACTACTATTACTAACTTGTCCTTGTAAATCACTAACTGCTCGATGTAAGCGATCCCCTGCTGCAATAAAGGTCTCTTCTACTACTAACAGTTTATTTGCTGCGGCATTCAAAGCTTTAGTTAGTTCGGTAACTTTTCCTATCATAGCATCTTCGGTATGTGTAACCTTAGGCAATAGATACAGGCTGGTTACATCTTCAAGGCTAGATAAAAGTTGGATACGTGCATCATTTAAACGCAGATAAAAATAAGCAAACACAAAGAAACAAACGATCGCAGTAACTGTAGAGCTTAGTGCAGAGGACATGCTACTAATTATCGTACCCATTTCTTTAACGCCTTCAGGCGAGTTGAGTAAACCTGCCGCACCAATAAGTGCCATTGAAAGTGAAACGACTGTACCAAAAACGCCAGCTAGAATTAGTGTGCTATGAACAAAACGGATTACAGTCAAGCGTGAGTTTTCTGTAGCGTTCGTGCTTGCTGCTAATGCTGCCTGATTAATGGGAGCGCCCTGTTTAGACACCCAACGAATAGCCTTAAAACGTTGAGCTGCTAGAGAATTTTCACCAATACGAGAGGCAGGGTTTGAAGCATTTTCTTTAAGTAATTCAACCAGCTTTAATAGAATTTGATGTTCACTAATATAACGAAATAGAACAGTAACGATACGAAGCATGCCAAGCAAGAAAAGTCCGATAATAATCGCATTGATAATCATCCCTATTTTGCTAATTTCGCCCGATGTATAAAGATTAGCGATCGCATCCTTATTAATAAGAATTAACACTGCAACCGTGATAAGAAATATTACGATTTGAATTAATGTATTTTTAGCACTGTTCTTTTTAATATTCACGTATTGCCCCTGCCCGAAGACTATAAACTCATAGCCTTATCTAATCCTTTTGAAGTTAGCTATAATGCCATGAACACAAAGATTGCTCAATTATTAATCAAAAGCAATATGGTGTGCCTTTCAACTTTAAAAAAAACAATAAAAGGCTACTGGACCCATTCAAGTATTTCAATAGGCGTTTCCACTACCCCATTTGCACCCCATTCAATTGGAGTTTGCTTATCATCAATATAACCATAGCTTGCTAGTAAGGTTTTCATATTGGCACGATTACCAGCCTGAATATCTCGCTCTGCATCACCCACATAAATACACTCAGTTACCAAACATTCACATTGGTTAGCCGCAAGGTATAATGGCTCTGGGTTAGGCTTTCGTTGTGGGATCGTATCGCCCGATACAATACTGCATGCGCGATTATGAAGTTGCATTTGTTCGAGTAAGGGTAACGTGAGAAATTCAGGTTTATTGGTAACAACCCCCCAACTTACCCCCTGCTCTTCGAGAAATAACAACGTTTCATCCATACCATTAAATAGTTTTGTATCCACACAGAGGTTTTGCTCGTATAAATCCAAGAAACGCAGACGTCTACTTTCAAATTCGTCGGTATTTTGCTTGTCATTTTGTGGATGACCAAAACCTAGCGTGACCATGGCTATTGAACCATGCGAGACATAATCTCGACAATACTCATAAGATAGCGGTTTTTTACCCTCTTCTTCGAGTAACATGTTCAACGCATTGGTCATGTCTGGAGCTGTATCAAGCAAGGTACCATCAAGGTCGAAAAGTACTGCTGCTACATTTGAACTATTATGAATTTGAGCCATCTGAGAACACGTGGTTACTATTAAAAAATTGAGGAAATTGTCCGTGAAACCTACTTTTATTGCAAATACTATAACTAAAAATCTCTTATTTCTTTCTTTGCTACTACTTAGTACTTTAGCAAGCCAAAGTGCTTCTGCATTTACTAATTTAGAAACAGGTAAACCAGACAAAATTACTAACTATCTTGGAGATAACAAATGGACTGTACTAGAAATCTGGGCTTCTGATTGTCCTGCTTGCCGTATGCATATGCCAGACATGGTTAAGTTTGATGGGAAGTTAAAAAATACTCGACTATTAGGTATCTCTATTGATGGGCTTGAAGGTATAGATGATACGGAAGATTTTATCGCTGAATTTGATATAAAATTTCCTACAATCATGTCTAATCCTATTGAAATGAATATTTGGATGCAACAATCTGTCGGTGAAAATTTTGTAGGTACACCCACATTTATATTATTTGATCCTGAAGGAAAACTAGTTGCAGCACAACCAGGGATTGTTTCCACAGTTTCTTTAGAGAAATTTATTACCCAAAACTCTAAACCGGAAGCAGTAGCTGAAAAATAGTTATTTCCAAATATTAAGGACTTACTTCAGTTGTTTTAAATAGTTTAAACCACCCAACTGTTTCATTTGTTTTAAGATCCACTGTTGTCGTTTTTTTAATGCTGGTCTAGGATCATTAACATTTGAGATAGCAGGTTTTGGCAATACAGCCGCTAACATCGCGGCTTGTTGTCTATTCAAATCTTTTGCTTCAATATCAAATAGCTGGCGACTGGCTTCTTTAGCTCCAAAAATAGCATCTCCAAATTGCGCCACATTTAAATACACTTCTAAAATACGTTTTTTAGGCCAAACCATTTCTATCGACACACTCATTGCTGCTTCTAATACTTTACGTGTATAGCTTCGTCCGCCCCATAAAAATAAGTTCTTAGCGAGTTGTTGAGTGATAGTGCTTGCACCACGAGGACCCTTTTTACGCGAACTGTTTAGTGCTTTTTTTAGTTCAATCGTATCAACTCCCCAATGTGTGGGAAAACGTTGGTCTTCTGAAGCAATAACAGCTATGGCAAGCTGAGGAGAAATATCCTCCCAATCTACCCACTCATAAGAGGCCTTTTCGTAAGTTTCGGGCGAATTTTTAGCCAAATAATTTTGATGAAAAATGAAGGCGGATGTAGGAATGGGAGCCCATCTAAAAACAAGCAATAGCGCAAAAAATAAAAAAATTGCAACTAATGACAACTGGACCAAGAATCTAAAAATGGTTGCATAGAACCCTCTTCGTGTCTTTTCAAGGCCAGCATTGTATTTTTTATATTCTTTCATAGTTTACTGTCTCAAATATATAAAATGGCAAAAAAGAGGGGGGGTGACAAAATATTCATTATAATAGCGATATGCAGATAAATATTCATTCAGAAATCAAACAAATTCCTGCCCAAGCTTGGAACTCATTAATTAATGATAATAACCCCTTCTTACGCCATGAGTTTTTAAATGCGCTGGAAAATAATGGTTGTGTCAGCGATGAATTTGGTTGGCATCCTTGTCATATTGCCATTTACGAAAATGATAACTTAATCGCAGGAATGCCCCTGTATAGCAAAATGAATTCTTACGGTGAGTTTGTGTTTGACCATGCGTGGGCAGATGCCTATCAACGCAATAACCTTGCTTATTTCCCTAAACTTGTGTCATCCATTCCTTATACTCCTGCTAGTGGTCAACGTTTGTTATGTAAACCGAAGAGAAAGGAAGAAGTTTTCCCCCTTTTAATTCAAACCATCCAAACGTTTGCTCACCAGCAAAATTACAGTAGTTTTCATTGTTTATTTCCACAAAGTGATGAACAAGATTGGATGGAAGAATATGGTTTATTAACAAGACATGATTGTCAGTTTCATTGGCACAATCAAAACTACAATACGTTTGGTGATTTCTTAGCAAAGCTAGATAAAAGAAAACGCAAAAATATTCGCCAAGAACGCCGCCGCGTAGAACAACAGGAAATCACTTTACGCGTACTTGATGGAAATACAGCAACCGACAAAGATTGGACTGATTTTTCTCTATTTTACCAACAAACATTTGCAGAAAAACACGGCACCGCCACATTGAATGAAGGTTTCTTTAAAGAGGTCGCACAAAAACTACCTGAACAAACAATCTTAGTACTTGCTGATACGCATGATGATGTTTGCGTAGCGGGTTCTCTAATGTTTGCCAGCGATACAACACTGTATGGTCGCCACTGGGGCTGTATCAAGCAAATCGACAAGCTGCATTTTGAAGCTTGTTACTACCAAGGCATTGAATATTGTATCAAACATAAGCTACAAACTTTTGAGCCGGGCGCACAGGGCGAACATAAAATTGCACGTGGTTTTGTGCCAACACTGACACGTTCTAGCCATTGGCTGAACAATTCACCGTTTGAAGAATCGATTAAAAACTTCACTCAACATGAGCAAGAAGGGGTTTCCCATTATATGAAATCACTCAAATCACCTTATAAGGATTGCTAAGACCCATGAATATTCCATCTCATAAACCTTATTCTGAATCATGCGATCAAAATAGAGATCCTATTTTGGAGGTCATTCAACCGCTTTTAAAAGAGAAAGAATCTGTTTTAGAAGTAGGCAGTGGCACAGGACAACACGCGGTTTATTTTGCAAAAGAAATGCCGCACCTAATTTGGCAAACGAGCGATCAAGAGGTATACCACGAAGGGATTAAACGTTGGTTAGATGATGCAAAATTAGACAACACCCCTCCTCCTATTCCTTTAAACGTCAGTACTGATACTTGGCCTACTCAAAGCTTTGATGCTGTTTTTTCTGCCAACGCCGTACACATAATGGCTTGGGATAATGTAGTCGACTTTTTTAAAAATGCACCTAAATTAGTCAACAAAGGTGGTCTATTTATCCTTTACGGGCCTTTCAATTACAACCAACAATACACGAGCGAAAGCAATGCTCGTTTTGATATTTGGTTAAAACAACGCGATCCTCAAAGTGCAATACGTGATTTTGAGGCATTGGATGAATTAGCACAAAAAGCGGAAATGACCTTACAAAGTGACCATGATTTACCCGCCAATAATAGAATTTTAGTTTGGGAAAAATCTTGAATCGATTTACCAATAGAATTGTTCGTGATTTAGCATGGGTAATAGCCAGCCCACCGTTAGTAACAGGTACTTTTAATAATACACATTGGTGGAGCTACAACGATTGTTTAAAAGAGTTTGATGCTTGCCTCCCTGTTTTGTTGGCACTTGATCAAGACCCTACTCCACTTGTTGAGCATTTTCAGCAGTTAAAATCAGGACGACTTGGCTTGCGCTTTGAACATTTTATCGCCTACTGGCTCATCATTAGCCCTAACTATGAATTAGTCGCCCAAAATATCCAAATTATTGAGCCATTTACCAACCCACATAAAAAAGGGTGTCATACACATGGCGAGTTGGATTTTATAATACTAAATACTCTCACAAACAAAACTATCCATTTAGAAGTCGCTGTAAAGTTTTATCTAGGTTGCCCACCTTATGAAGATTCATTTCGCTGGTACGGCACTAATACCCGTGACCAACTTGGTAAAAAAGTAGCGCATCTAAAAGATCATCAAACTCAACTCAGTGATAAATTTTCTTCGTACTTACAAGAGAGAGGCTACATCATTGATGAAAAGCAATGTTTTTTAAAAGGTAGGCTTTTTTACCCAATGGGGAACGATACATCACCTTTAGGCGTAACAAAAAACCATCTTCACGGCAGATGGGTTCAATCTCCCAATACTATGGCTGAGCTTTTTTGCTCTATTGACAAGAAGGATTGGCTTGCGCCACTGGATAGTGATGACCTATTGAATAGAAATATACAAATGGGCTTTTTAGATGATGAACAAGCCCGATGCTATGTTCATACAAATAATGATAAGAATGAAATTGGGCGAGTTTTTTATTTACCAGAAAGCTTTAACTTCCCAAATTAAAAACAGCTAAATATACAAAATAGCAAAAAACTAGGGGGGTGACAAAATAATCTCGTTTAGGGAAGTTCTGAATAGACAATTAGGCTTTTAGCACACTTAAGATATCTTCTAATTCATTAATAATCTGACGCGATAATTGATTAGCTTGCAAGCTATCATCTTCAGCTTCTTCACCTGATAGTTTCTGACGGGCACCATTAATGGTGTAACCTTGCTCGTGTAATAAGCTACGAATTTGACGAATCAATAAAACATCTTGGCGTTGGTAATATCGACGATTACCACGACGCTTCATTGGTTTTAAATTTGGAAACTCTTGCTCCCAGTAGCGTAAAACATGTGCTTTAACACCACAAAGATCGCTCACCTCACCAATGGTGAAATAACGCTTTCCTGGGATTGCCGGTAATTCTTTATTATTAGACATTTCCAGCATATTTTTCTACCCTTTGTTTAAGTTTTTGACCTGGACGAAATGTTACAACACGACGTGCACTTACAGGAATTGCCTCGCCTGATTTAGGATTACGACCTGGGCGTTGGGCTTTATCACGTAATACAAAATTACCAAAACCTGATAACTTAATATTTTGACCTTCGGCCAAAGCAGATTTAATTTCTTCAAAAAATAATTCAACTAGCTCTTTGGCTTCACGTTTATTTAAACCGAGTTCGTCGAATAAATGTTCGACCATACCTGCTTTGGTTAATGTCATTCTTTTTTATCTCCTTTGGCGCGGATACTGTGAGGGGTTACGAGCTAGCTTTGTCCGTATACCACTATGTTAGAACAAATATAAGAATTTTACATCGTTACACTCCCGTCGCAAGATGTAAAATAACTAGCCTATTATCGTAAAACAGCTCCTGACTCTTCTTTTAAAGTGGTAATTATATTATCTACATAACCACTTATCTCTTCCTCTTCTAGGGTGCGCGAAATATCCTGAAAAATCAAGCCTAAAGCGAGACTTTTTTGATCTGCTTCTACATGTTCACCCTCATAAACGTCAAATACAAAGCTTGATTTTAGAGCATAAATATTTAATTTATTCAAAGACTTAGTGATTTCTGCATAACTAACGCTCTTATCAATCAACAAAGCAAGATCACGACGGATTGAAGGATAAGGTGATAATTTTGAATAAGCAGGTAGCTTTTTATCCATCATCAACGCTAAATCTAATTCAAAAACAAAGACCTGCTGATCTAAACCTAACTTCTTTTCAATGGCAGGATGCAGTGCGCCAAACACACCAACCACATCACTACCCGAGATTATTGTTGCGGATTGCCCAGGGTGAAGCGCTGTATTCTCTGACATCACAAAATCAAAGGTTTGACCTGTAGCCTCTGCAAGCAAAGCTTCAATATCACCTTTCAGATCATAAAAATCAATATCTCTATTGTCGTTGTTCCAATGCTCGGTGTATAGCTGACCTGTGATTGCACCTGCTAATTTTTTACGCTGCACCAATTGGCCATCTATTTTTAAGAAGCTCAAGCCTGTTTCAAACAGACGAACACGCGATTGCTGTCGCTTTACATTTTTATCTAAAGCAGGGATTAAACCCGACCATAGCGAGCTCCTCATAATTGATAGCTCTTCAGAAATCGGGTTCGATAATTTGATTTGTTCTTGATCAGGGCTTAACAAAGTTTCTAATTCTGACGGAACAAAACTATAAGTAATAGCTTCGTTATAACCACGTGCTATTAGTAGATTACGCAAAGAATCTTCTGTAACTACTGTTTCTGATTTATTAGCAACTATAGGCACCATTGGACGTAAACGTGCAGGAATATTATCGTAACCATAGATGCGAGCAACTTCTTCAATCAAATCTTCTTGTGTTGCCACATCAAAACGGAATATAGGTACTGTAACTTCCCAACCATTATCATTTCCAATAACAGTGAAACCTAAACGCGTAAGAATATCTTCAACACGCTCATCCTCTATCTCAACACCCAAGTGACGCTTAATACAAGTACGCTCAAAGTTTATTACCGTTGGCGTTAACAAATCATCATTTGCAATCGTATCGGTTACCGCAGCAGCCTTTCCACCACAAATTTCTAAAATAAGCTGTGTGGCACGCTCAATTGCTTTGATTTGTAAATCAGGTGATACACCACGCTCAAATCGGTGTGATGAGTCTGTATGTAAACCATAAGTACGGGCTTTGCCCATAATTTTATGTGGCACGAAGAATGCACTTTCAATATATATATTGGTGGTTGAATCACTTACCGCTGATTCTTCGCCACCCATAATACCAGCCAATGCAAGTGCTTTATCGGCATCCGCTATTACCATCGTATCTGCACGTAGCTTGACTTCTTTACCATCCAATAATGTTAGCTTTTCACCCTCTACGGCATTGCGCACATCAATGCCGCCGCTTAGTTTATCAAAATCAAAACCATGCATTGGCTGACCAAGCTCTAACATCACGTAGTTTGTGACATCTACAACAGGGCCAAGACTCCGAATATCAGAACGCTCTAGCTTCTCCAACATCCATTTTGGTGTTTCTGCTTGTGTATTTACATCACGAATAATTCTGCCTGTATAACGCTGACAGAGATCATCACAGCTTATTTTTACTGGGAAATCCTCATCTATATCGGATTTAATAGCGGTAAACTCTGGCGGCGTTAAAGGTGCTCTCATAATTACACCAAGTTCACGTGCTACACCAGCTACCGATAATAAATCTGCACGATTAGGCGTAGAATCAAGATCAAGTACAACATCATCAAGCTCAATCGCATCACGTAAATCTACACCTAGCTGAGCATCATCAGGGATTGACAACAAACCTTCG